>Ga0070706_100001392_pt1 | contig 25588 bp, 25 predicted proteins | sample KBSK5501metaG_FD_65476 | JGI IMG/M metagenome (GOLD analysis project Ga0070706, IMG submission 65476) | Corn, switchgrass and miscanthus rhizosphere microbial communities from Kellogg Biological Station, Michigan, USA - KBS K5-50-1 metaG | ecosystem: Host-associated > Plants > Roots >... | reverse complement strand
GTTCGAACTGCTGCGAGCCAAGGAATCAACACTGATCACTGATCACTGACCACTGACGGACTGTTCATATGTTTTGCCTTCGATGCGGCCAGCAACAAGCGACTGACACATTGCGATTCTGTTCGCGGTGCGGATTTCCACTGGAAGGCGCGATGGTTTTATTGGCCCACGGTGGAATGCTTCCGCGCTATGAGCCCACCGACGAGGAGAAAAAGAACTCACCGCGTCGCAAAGGCGTGAAACAAGGCGTGTTGTTGATGCTGATTGGCGCTGTGCTCGTGCCTCTTTTGGCCGTGTTTACGAGCTTCGCTCCGGGCCGACTGAGCGTCATGTTTGAATTCTTCATGATTTCCGCCGCGATCCTTTGTTTTGCCGGTGGACCATTGCGAATGCTCTACGCCGCGCTCTTCGAAGAAGGCGCTGCAAGTCGCGAATTCGTCGTTCCATCTTCTTACGCGCCGCCGGCGATTCCGGCCTCGCCTCCGCGTCTGTCAGCCCTGCCGCCATCGGCGGCGAATCCGACGATAGCTTGGAAACCACAACCGCATACTGCGGAGATCATCCAACCATCCAGCGTGACGGATCACACCACGCGGTTGCTTGAAAAGCGCGAACCCGACATTGAATAAGCCCTTCTTTTCGCCTTTGCCGAAATGGGACCTCACGGGCACAATCGGTGCGGCGATGGCGCGCTCTGCTGACACTGAAAATTCACCTGAGCCTCTGGCCGAGCGCTTGCGCGCGCGCATCAGACGTGAGGGCCCGATCAGTTTTCGCGATTGGATGGAGGCGGCGCTCTATGATCCGATCGACGGCTACTACTTCCGGGCCGATCGAATTCGCCAGGGTAGAGCAGGCGACTACCGTACAGCGCCGGAAAGCAGCCCGCTGTTCGCGGCAACCTTCGGGCGTTACTTCGCGAAACTGTTTTCAGAGCTTGGCTCGCCGTCGTCGTGGACTATCTTTGAAGTCGGCGCCGGCACTGGCGAGTTTGCACATGGCGTTTTGAGCAGTCTTCGATCACGCCACCGTGATGTGTTTGCAGCGACGACGTACGTGATCGATGAAATCAGCCGGAACACGCGCGCACGAGCATCCGAACGGCTTTTCACGTTTGATGAGCAAGTAAGATTTCGCCCGTTAACCGAGGTTGAGAAGCCGGCACATACCGGAATCGTTTTCTCTAACGAACTTATCGATGCTTTTCCGGTCCATCGTGTGACACTGCGCGACGGAAAGTTGCGTGAGCTTTACGTAGACCTGGACGAAGACGACTTCGTTTGGGTTGAATGCCATTTGGATCCGGATGTCGCTGATTATTGTCAGCATACCGAACTACAGCTTGTGGAAGGTCAAATCATTGAGCTCAATCTCGACGCTGAAGTCTTTCTTTCGCGCGCCGCGTCGTCGCTGGAGAGCGGGTTCGTAATCACTGTGGACTACGGCGCCGAGCGAAACGAGCTACTGAGCGTCGAACGTCGTCGTCAGGGAACACTTCGAGCCTTCCGTCATCACCAACTTTCCGGCGACGTACTATCTCGTCCCGGCGAACAGGATCTGACAACCACGATTGATTGGACTCAGATGCGTGAAGCTGGCAAACGCTTGGGATTGCAGACAATTCGGCACGAACCGTTGGACCAATTTCTGTTAAGTGAAGGATTGCTTGAAGAACTCGAGTTCCTGGCGCGGACCCTGTCGCAGGCCGACTCCGCGCGGTTGCGAACAACGGCACGCGAGATGATCCTGCCGCAGGGGCTGGCTGCCTCATTTCAGGTTCTCATACAGAAAAAGTAGTCCCAGCCCGATGAGCAGAAAGGTGTGCCTTTCCGGGCCCGCGCTAAGTTTATTTTTTGAGGCTACGCCTCAAACCTGGAGGCGGAGCCTCAAAGGAAAGAGAATTCACCTTGTCGGAAAGCCATAGGCTTTCCGCACATCGGGGCGGCAGAGCCGCTACGCCGTCCACCGGCGACTGGCGCACGTTCACGGCGTTGAGGATCAACTCTCTAGAACAATTGGAATTTGATCGTCAGGTACTTCTTCGGGTTCTGGCGAAAGTCGTAGAGCAGCTTTACGCCTTCGGATGAGAGGTTGTTGACGTTTGAGTAAAGCTGTTCGTCGGTAATGAGTTTCCCGAGGGTCCCTTCGCCCCGCTGCGCGCCGGCGACTACATTGTCGATCCGTTCCGCGGTGGTGTTAAAGCGGACAATGGCAGTGCGGGCGTCGTTGTAGATCGCGTCGTCCTTCACCAGTCGGCCCAGCGTGCCGCGTCCCGCGTTCACGTCAGCGACAATCGAATCAATCTGATCCATCGAATGATTCACGCGATCGGCGATGCGATTGATCTTGTTGTACATCTCATCGCTTTCCAAAAGCCTGCCCGCTGTCCCGCGTCCTGCCCTGAGATCTTCTGAGAGTTTTTTCAGATTCGCAGCAATGTCGTTTGCATTGTTGTAGAGCGCTTCATCGTAAATGAACTTGCCGGCTGAACCTTTTCCGCTCTTGATCTGCGTCGCGAGTTGCTCGGCATCGCGAATCGTTGCGTTCAAATTGTTGTAGAGCGCTTCATCATTGAACAGACGTCCAACGGTGCCTTTGCCTTCGCGAACGTTCTTGACTACCTCGTTAAGCTGATCCGACAGTTTGCTAAGTCTTTGAGCAAGATCGGTTCCTGAAGTCGCGAGGTCGCTCATCGTGCTGCCTGATGTAGACGGCAGCAAATCATTTTCCTTAACCGGCTGGCCGATGGAAGTGCCGGGCGTGATATTGACGATCATGTCGCTGCCGAGAATGCTCGGCGCTGCCTGCTGCGCGGTCGAATCCGTGCGAATGCGATCCGTCGCCGGTATTCCGTCGATCTTGCTGTCGATGGTCAAGAAGGCCTCGACCTTTTGCGGATTCGGCGCCGTGCCGACTTCAGACGCATTCATCAAGCGAATCCGATCGACTTTGCCGATGCGCACGCCGGCAAGCCGCACTTCTGACCCTTCGCGCAATCCGTTGGCGTCAGCAAAACGCGCGCGCAAGTGCAGGTGACTCGCGAATGGATTGAACGTCCCCGATGCGTTCAGGATCAGGACGATGAGAACGGCGATCGCAATCAAAACGAGCAAGCCAACGCGTAGCTCGCTCAAGCCAATGTTTCTAGTTGATCGTGGCATGGCAACAGCTAAGGATGAAGGATGAAGGATGAGGGATGAATAAGAAAGCAGTGTTCACCGACTCAACCTCAGTTATTCATCACTTGTCCTTTCTCTTCTAGATCTCAGGACTCAGGTCAAAGTAGAAGAACTTTCATCCTTCATCCTTTATCCTTGTTTTCAGTGTCCGCGCAGGAACTTTTGGATGTACGGATCATCGGCGCGGCGCAGCGTCTCGTCCGTGCCGCTGAAGATAACCTGTCCATCGCGCATCATCAAGACCTTGCTGTTAATCAGGCACAGTTTCTCGCCCTCTTTTTCAAAAATTACCTCGCCGGCTTCGTTAACCACGGCGTATTCCGAGGTGAGATAGTCTAGATTATTCATCTCGTGCGTGACGAAGATAGACGAGACGTCTTCCAGATCCCGCAGCTTCATCGCCAGCTCGCAAATCGTACGCGCGGTCGGCGGATCAAGTCCGGCAGTCGGTTCGTCGAACATGACGATTTTCGGATCGCCGACCAGCGCGCGCGCAATGCCAACGCGCCGACGCATGCCGCCGGAAAGCTCGGCCGGCATTTTGTCGATCGCATCTTCCAGGTTCACGAATCGCAGCATGCGACGCACTTCAGTCTCGACGTCGTCTTCAGGGATGCCCTGCTCATGCAGCTTGAACGCGACGTTCTCATAAACCGAAAGTGAGTCGAACAACGCGCCTTCCTGAAAGATCATGCCAATCTTCTTGCGTACGCGCGTCATCTGTTCTTCGGAATAGTTCGTAACATCTTCGCCGTCCACCAGAATCTGCCCGCTGTCGGGTTTGAGGAGTCCCAGCACTAGTTTGATCGTCGTGGATTTGCCGCAACCCGACCCGCCGAGAATGATCTTCGTCTCGCCTTTCATTACCTTGAAGCTAAGCTTGTTGAGCACCGGGCGATCGTCGAACACCATTGTCACGTTGCGAAATTCAATCGCCGGAATCGCGCGGTCGGAATCGTCTACTTCGCGAAACGTCGATTCGGCGGCCCGATCGCTGACACGATTGTCCGGTGCTTGCATGCCCGGACGGTAGATCGGAGTCTCAGTCATCATGTCGTGGTGCCCAGGATAAGCTGAAGTGCTCGAGCGAGAATGAAATCGGCGATGATTACGATGATCGAGGCGGTAACCACGGCAGTAGTCGTAGAACGGCCCACTCCCACCGTGCCGCCTTCGGTTCTCAGCCCTTTGTGACAAGCGATTGTACCCATCAGGAAAGCGAAGAACAAAGGCTTGATGATGCCGCCGAGTATGTCGTCGGTGGTGATGCCATCCCGCACTGAATTGGTAAACATTGAGGATGGCAAACCATAAAGCCAGGTCGAGACGGCCCAGCCTCCGCCGATTCCCACCACGTCGGCGATCAAAGTCAGTAACGGCAGCGTAATAATCAATGCCAGAATGCGCGGCGCCACCAGTTTCCTGATGGGATCGGTCCCCAGCGCTCGCATGGCGTCGATCTGTTCCGAAACTACCATCGAGCCTAGCTCCGCTGAAATTGCAGAAACCACCCGTCCGGTTACCATCAAGGCGGTAAGCACCGGGCCCAATTCTCGAACCAGTGAAATGCCAACCAAATAACCCAGCTGGTCCACCGCTCCGTAAGACGCGAGCGTTTGATACGTTTGTAAGGTTAAGACGCCGCCCGTGAAGAAACCCGTCAGAACGATAATTGTCAGCGAGCCAACCCCGATGTCGTCCATCTGGGCAATGGTCTCAGGAACGTAATGGGGTTTTCTGAAGACGCCACGCGAAGCGCGCCCTGCCAGCAACGAGATCTCTTGCAGTTCAAGCAGAAAGCGCGTGGCAATGTTCATGCAGGACTCAGCGAGAAAAAAAAGCTGCTCTTATGCCGCGGCCGCCGTAATTGCTTGCAGATCACTAGCTCCGTAGGGCGGGCGCATCGGTGGTTTCAAAGACGGTCCAAAAGCGGCATTTCGCGAGCTGGTTTTCAACAGAGCCGCCTATGATGCGCAAAACCGCCTGTGTGCGTCAAGGTTTAAGATCGTCAAGTCTAAACTGTTTGGGAAGAAAAGAGCCGGCCCAATTGACTCAGGCCGGCTCGAAAGCTTTTCAGTAAGCTCACCAGGTCAACGCTTCTGTTGTTGTCGCATTAGCTTGCGTTGTCTCGGTCCCAGCGGCGCAACGGCGTTGGGATTACGCGGCGAACCGTCCCGGCGACGACCCAATCCGTTGACAGGGAGCTGCTGGTTGCCGCTGCGACGTAACGCCTGATTGCGTTGGCGGATCTCTCTTAGCCTGATGCGTTGTTCGGGCGTTAGCACCTGAAGAATCCGCGCCTCGGTTAACGAACGAAGCCGAATGGTAGTGGCCTGGGCGTCAGCTACTTCGTGCGAGCGCTGTTCAATCACAGCTTCATTTGGATTTGGAGACTCGATTGCCTCGGCGAGCGCGCGCTGTGCCTGACGCAATCTCTGGTTTGCGACTTGCCGTTGATCCTTCAGGTCCGCATTGATTGCGCGGATCTTCTGGATCTGGTCTGATGTCAGGTTCAGCGGCCCGAAGTCCGGCACCTGACTAGCTTGGCCGACTTGCGCTTGTGCGGGCTCGGCCGCGCTTTGTTGGGCCGGGGTCTGCGCTCGCGCATGCATGGAGAGAGCAAGCAGCGGCCAGGCAATCAATGCAATCATGGGTACCCAGGCTTGTCGTTTCATAAGTCCTACCGTTCTTGCTTCCGGACATGGAAGCCGGAAACACTATGGATTAGGTTCGTCTCTCAAAACAAAAGGCAGTTCTTCATCATCTCTGCCGGGTATCAATCGCAGGTCCGCCGCCAATTGCTCGCGCTCCTGCCGGGTCAGACCTTTCACACGTGGCGTTTTGAATTGCGCGCGATTCGATGCCAGTTGAACTCGATTTCCCATGTTCTTCGGTGCCGCCGTTGCCGTTGACACATTTACCGGCGGAGCTTTTTCACTATTGAGCGAAGCGAGCTTCTCAGCAAGTTGCCTTTGGACTTCTCGATCAAGATCCTGCTGACCGTACTTTAGCTCGTTCCCGCCCTTCACCACCTCAACCGGCCTTTGCCACAGCCGCGCAACAGCGAGCACAACAAGGAGGCAGAATAGCAGCGAAGCGATCGCCGTTGCGCCGCGAAGCCAAAGCGGCGAGACGCTGAAGAATTCGCGCAGCGCTGCGAGCGCCGAGAGCTTTCTCTCGTGATGTACAAATTGACTTGATTCAGCTGCTGCGCTCGTCAGCGGCGAAGAAGCGATTTGCGCCGCGGAACTAACAATCGGGCCGAGAGCTTCATTGCGCCACAGCGCGATAGACTCATGCACCTGACTGAACATGGCAAACTCAGCCCGGCACGCATCGCACTGTTTCATGTGTCCGGCAAAATCGCGGGCTTCGCTCGCACTGGCCTCGCCGTAAAGATAAGTGACCAGGTCTTCAGCGCGGTGGCAAACTGGCCGTTCATTCATATTTTCCATCTCATTACCTCAGTGGACCATCACCGAATTTTCTCCAAGCGCATCTGCAATTGCCGGAGCGCTGTGTACAGCCGGCTCTTGACTGTGCTTAGCGGCAGATCGAGCGCCTCTGATATTTCCTGAAACGTTAGCTCCTCGAATTCTTTCATTACCACAACCTGTCGCAAGTCTGGCGGCAGAGCGCAAACTGCCCGTCGCACTGCGACGCTTCGTTCTCTGACTTCAGCCGTCCGCGCCGGCGAGACATCAGCGGGCAAAGCGAAGACCGCTGCGTTCTTTTCGGCTTCATCCTCCAGTGCCGTTTCGCTGCGAACTTTTGTGCGCCGTTGACGCGTAATGCATTGGTTGACCGCGATCCGGTGCAGCCATGAAGAAACTCTTGCTTCGCCGCGAAAGCCGCGCAGATTGCGAAAAGCAGCGAGAAAGGTTTCCTGTGTCGCATCGCGCGCGTCTTCCTCGCGACCAAGCATGCCGAACGCCAGTGCAAAGATCCTTCTTTCCCAACGGCGCACAATCTCGCCGAACGCCTCTGGATCGCCCGATAAGGCACGTTCAACCATTTGTTCGTCGGTCGTGGCCGTTTCCATCTGGTTCGTGCTCGCGTCCGGGCGCGAGGCCGCTTCCAAATGCGAGGCACCGGCAACTCAGTGCGCTCAATCCTTTAGACGCTGTCCGAGTGCCGCAAGTCGGCAAAAGTATCGCACGAAAAACGGGCAGGAAGTAGAAGATTCGGCCTAAAGGTTCACGGCCTGTCCGGATTACAAGAAGCCCACACGCCCCAGTCATTTCTGGAGCTTATCTCAAGTATTTCAGCAGTTAAAGCCGGGTCAAAACTGTTGACATCGAGATGGCTAACCAACTAGTCTAGCTAGGGAACTGGTCGCAAGGCTGCGACCAGTCATTGACCAACCCGGCGAATAAGCCGTTCCGGTCTCACTAGCTTTTCTCCAACAGTCGCATCAGTTCTCCGATCTTCATGTTCGAGCGTTTCAAGCGGGTTCGCATATTGTACGTCGTACTGGCAGTTCTATTGCTGGTTGGCTTAGTGCCACTCGGCTTGGCGGGCGTGTTGTTGTCGCGCCGCAGCGCCGAAGAATTGCGGGCCACGGAAGGGCGATACCAGGCCCAACTTGTGCAGGACAAAGCAAGGCAGATTGAACTTTATGGCCAGCGATATCGCGACGTCGTTAGCGGCGTGGCGCGTGCTTTTGAGATCGCCGGTGGAATTAGGCCCCTAACCGACGCTGGGTATGACGCGCGCTTGCAGAAGGCACTGCAGGACGATCCCAACTTGATTGGTCTGGCCATCTGTCCAGTGAAAGGACAAGTTCATCGCGCATTTCAGCCAGACTTGATCAAGCGAGAAGAATTTGATCAGCGCGTGGGCGAGGTCCTGGCTCGCATGAGCAGTCGCGGCGTAATAGTCGGTCGCCCGCAGATTATTCGCTCAGGTCAGGAAATGGGATTGACGATTGCTGCTCCGGTCATGAACGGAGATGAAATTGTTGCCGCGGTGGTGGCGGTCGTTTCGTTCCAGGAAGTCTTCAAAGCCGTGCAGCAATCATCGTCAAAGAGCGCGCGCGAACTGCTCGACGCAGGTTTGCCCGTTGTGTTCGTCGTCGACCAGAACGGAAAAGCCGTAGCCCATCCCGACGCGCTCGTTGCTTTTTCTGAGCGACCCATGACCGATTTGAAAGTCGTGCAAGACTGGCTGGAGACAGGCGCGCAGGTTCAATCAGCGCTGGCGCCTTTCACGATTGAGCGTGATGGCCGCGCCAGGCCCATGCTCGGTTCGTACGCTACCGCTGAACTTGATCGCAATTCTTTGCTCGGCGTGATTGCGATTCAGGACGAAGGCGCTGCGTTAGTTTCGGTGCGCGACATGCGAAACCAAATGCTCTTTATTAGCTTGCTGGCGGCAACGCTGGCGCTGGTGATCGGTACTTATTTTGCCGAAAAGCTGACACGGCCCGTGCGAGACCTGGCAGCGGGAGCCCGCCGAATCGCGTCCGGCGACTTCTCACGACGCGTAAGAGTTCCTGGCCGCACAGAGTTGAGCGAACTCGGCTCGTCGTTTAATCAAATGACCGATCAGATCGAACGCTTTGTTAGCGATCTGCAACGCTCGGCCGACGAGAACCATGACCTCTTCCTCGGCACCGTCAAAGCTCTCGCGGCCGCCATCGACGGCAAAGATCCTTACACGCGCGGTCACTCTGAGCGCGTATCTCGGTTCTCAGTAACTATCGCGCAGGCCCTCGGTTTACCCGAGAACGAAATCGAAAAGATCCGTATCAGCGCGTTGCTGCACGACATTGGAAAAATCAGCATCGATGATCGTGTATTAAAGAAGCCGGCGGCGCTGACCGACGATGAGTTCGAGATCATGAAGACGCATCCGCAGAAGGGCTATAAAATCATGTCGCAGATTCCGGCGATGCGCGACTTTCTGCCGGGGATGTACATGCATCACGAAATGATCAATGGCGATGGATATCCGCAGGGCCTGAAGGGCGACGAAATTCCACTGCAGGCACGAATCGTTTCGGTCGCCGACACCTTTGACGCGATGACCACTGAGCGACCCTATCAGCGCGCAATGGATTTGGAAGCAGCTTTGACGCGGTTGAAGAGTTTCGTTGGCACGCGCTATGAAGCGCGCGTAGTCGCGGCGTTCATCGCCGCATCTGAAGCCGGGAAGATTCGTCCGGGTGTAACGCGCGTGAACCGCAACCGAAAAGCTGCGCCAACGAATTCCCTGGAGCCCTGGCTCGGCGAAGCGCAAGCTTCAGATTCAATTCTCGCGGTTAGCTAAAAACCGATTTTTCAAAAAACCTAATTGAAGCTCGCGGCGCATCGCTTTTGTGACGATGCGCCGCTTCTGTTTATAATTCGATTAGTTCGTTTCCGTAGAATCAACGCTTATGGCTTTTTGGCGAAGGAAGAAGGATGAATTTGTTTCACTCGGTCTGAGCCGCGCGGCTATCGAGCCCGAGTCGCAGATTCAAGATGGCGCCGAAACTCAGCCAACGGCAGCACCGGTGACGGAAGTCCACCCTCGCGAGGCTCCGGAACATACTCCCTGGCAGACTTCCGTGCTTGGCCTTGATCTGTCGATCGAAGAACTGCAAGCACGGCAGGCTGCGCTCGAACAGGAATTCTCGGCCCGCTTTCGCCGAGCCGTCTCTGCCACTCGTGAATCACTTTCGGAAAAGATTGACTCGGTCTTTGCAGGCGCGAAACAGATCAACGCGGCGCTGCTTGACGAGCTTGAGGAAGCGCTAATCGCCGCAGATATTGGCGTCCCGACAACGATGCATGTCCTGGAAACCGTGCGTCGCGGCATCAGCCGCAAAGAGATTGACGATATTGAAAAGTTGAAACATTCGATCAAGTCAGAGTTGCTCTCAATTCTGCAGGCGTCCGAGAGAAACGGCGTGGCGTCAGAAGCGGCCGTACCGGACAACATCGCTCCATATGTAATGATGATCGTCGGCGTTAATGGCGTCGGCAAGACCACGACGATTGGCAAGTTGGCGCAGCGAATCAAGTCGGAAGGCAACGATGTTTTGATTTGCGCGGCCGACACATTTCGCGCCGCCGCGACTGATCAGTTGGCGATCTGGGCTGAACGGACGGGCGTACCTTTGATTCAACAAAAGCAGGGAACTGATCCCGCTGCGGTTCTGTTCGACTCGATGAAGGCTGCAAAGGCGCGCGGCTCGGATGTGCTGATCGTGGACACGGCGGGCCGCCTGCATAACAAATCCAACTTGATGGCTGAACTGGAGAAGATGAAACGCGTTGCCGGCCGCGAAGTTGAAGGAGCGCCGCATGAAACGCTGCTGGTGGTTGACGCAGTTACGGGCCAAAACGGACTGGAACAAGCGCGGCAGTTCTTGAAAGTCGCGGGCGTCACCGGCATTGTGCTTACCAAGCTTGATGGCACCGCAAAGGGGGGCATCGCCGTCGCGATCGCGAAAGAGCTGGGCCTGCCAATTCGCTATGCGGGCATCGGTGAAAAAGTCGACGACCTCGTGATTTTCGATCCCGAGCAATACGTTAATAGTCTTTTCAACTGAATCTTACAGGAAGAAGATCGTGAAGGACCTGCTTCTGCCTCCCACCGAAAAAAGAAAACAGTACGAGCTACGCGCACTGGGCCTGCGGGACTTTGCCGGCGTTAGCGAAGATCAGCCGCTCGATCCGTTTGCCCTGGCTCGGTTCGCGAACTTGATGGTCGTCGATTTCGATCGCGTTGAAGGCCTTTCGCCTGAATCGCGTTCACATTTGCTTGGCACAGCGGCGGAAGAATGGTCGGGCGGCGCTTGTTCCCAGCCGTTACCTAACGGTTGGCGAATTGTGATCCTCAATCCGGCACACGGAATTTATCGCAATCGGGCGACGCTGATGGAAGAAATCGCCCACGTCTTTCTTGGTCACGAACCGAATCGCCTGGCAGTGATCGCAAACGAGAATGGCGGCGATCTTTCCGAATCCAGGCGCGACTCACAAAACTCGATAGCCGCTCGCGACTACAACAAGTCGGATGAAGAAGCTGCGTATGCTGTCGGGGCCGCGGCCTTGGTGCCGTACGAAACGCTGCGCCGCCTGGTGTTGGAAGGCCGAACCGCGCAAGAGATCGCAGGGCGCTTTCGCGTGAGTAGGCATCTCGCAGAGTATCGCATCAAAGTCACGCATCTTTGGGCCGAATACAAACGCGCTTCTGACTCTCGCAGCAAAAACGTATAATCCAAAGTGTAGACCGCGCTTGGAGCGATCTTCGCATCCAGTTTTATGCCAGAAACAGTGCAAAGAGCAGCTGTCGGCTTGTCGGTAATCGACAAGTTGCGCATGCTCCTGGACATCACGAGAACCATCAGTCGCTCGCTTGATCTCGACGAGGTGCTCAATCTCGTGATGGATACGCTTGACTCGCTGCTCCCGTACGACGCCGCCGGCATCTATCTGGTCAAATGTTCTGGACCGCTTCCTCAAGGGGATGGGACTGCGGACGAAACGTGCGTTTTTCGCACCCAGGCAGTCCGCGGTTATGACATCGCGGATTTGCAGGAGCTACATTTGAAGATGGGCGAAGGACTGATCGGCCACGTCGCCTTGAGTGGCAAGCCGTTCATCTCGCACGACGTGCGCAAAGAGCCGCGTTACATCAACGCCCGCGCGCGGACCCATTCCGAGATGGTGGCGCCCATCATTTCCAACCATGAAGTCATCGGCGTCTTTGATTTGGAAAGCGACGAACTCAACGCTTACACAAAAGACGATCTCGACGTTCTGATGCTGCTCTCATCGCAGGTCGCGATCATCATTGAGAAAGTAATGCTGCACGAGCAGTTGATCGAGAAACAGCGCCTCGAGACCCAACTGGAAATCGCTCGCCAGGTGCAGCTGCAACTTCTGCCACCGAGAGATCCGCAGCTCGAAGGCTTTGACATCAGCGGGTACAACTTTCCGACCGAAGAAGTTTCCGGTGACTATTACGATTGGGTTCGCATTTACGAGGATCAAATTGGCATTGTGATTGCCGATGTGTCTGGCAAGGGCGTGCCGGCGGCGCTCCTGATGGCGTTTCTTCGCGCAAGCTTGCGCGCGGCGTCGCACATCGGCTATGCGCCGCACATCTCAATGTCGAAAGTTAACTACCTGCTGTGGGAATCGATCGAACGAAACCAATTTGTTACGGCCTTTTACGGAATTCTCGACGCGACTAATCGCACTCTCGCTTACTCGAATGCGGGTCACAATCCACCATTGTTGATGGACGCGGATGGAAAAGCGCGTTTTGAGGAACGCGGCGGAGTGCCGCTGGGAATGTTTCGCGACTCGCGCTACTACGAATACTACGCCACGATTGATCCGGGCCAGGTCCTCGTGCTTTACACCGATGGCGTGACGGAAGCCATGAATCCGGCTGGCGAAGATTACGGCCGTGACCGCTTGGTCGATGCGGTGCGTCGCTGCCGTGACTTAAGCGCGCGCGAAATGATCGATTTTATTCATCGAGACGTAGTCGAGTGGACCGACGGCCTCGGCCTGACTGATGACGTTACCTTCTTTATCGTCAAAGCTCTCTAACAATTTCCTAAACAGTTACCGATCGAACAAGTCAAATGAGCGCCACTCAAGAGCCGCCAACTGAAGCAGCGTCAGCGACGCCGTCGACATCGCTTAACCTGGTTACGGTCTTGCAGCAGATGCTGGCGGTATCTGATAAGGTCAGCGACCTGATCTTTTCACCGGGCAGGCCCCCGCAAGTGGAGCTCGTGGGCAAGCTTCAGCCCGTTCTCACGACCGGCATCGGTAAGCTTTCGCCCGCGCAAACTGCGGGCATTGCGAAGCTCATTGTCGGGAATCATGAGAACGCGGCAGAGAGTTTGGAGAAATACGGCTCGGCCGATCTTTCATTCAGCGTTCCCGGGCTTTGCCGCTTTCGCGTCAATATCTTCAAGCAGCGAGGCACGCACGCGATTGTCATGCGCGTGATTCCACCGCGACCACCTCGGTTCGAAGACTTCGACCTGCCGTCGCAGTTACGCGAAATAGCTGAATTGAAAAACGGCGTCGTCCTGGTTACCGGACCGACCGGCAGCGGTAAGAGTTCCACGCTGGCGGCGATTATTGATTTGATCAATGAAACCAAGTTCTATCACATCGTGACGATCGAGGATCCGATCGAGTTTCTGCATGCGCATAACAACTCGACCATTCATCAGCGGGAACTGCATTCAGACACGCCCAACTTTGCCCTGGCCTTGCGTGCGGCGCTGCGCCAAGCGCCTAAGGTAATTCTGGTCGGCGAGATGCGCGACCGCGAGACCATGGAAGTTGCGCTCGAGGCGGCCGAAACCGGGCACCTGGTGCTTTCGACGCTACATACAATCGACGCGGCGAAAACCGTCGAACGCATAATCGGCGCCTTTCCGAAGAACGAAGAGCAGTCGATTCGTAACCGACTCGCCCAGTCTTTCCGCTATATCGTCTCGCAACGCCTCTTGCCGCGCGCTGATGGCGCCGGCCGCGTCGCCGCTATAGAGATTCTGAAAGCAACGTCGCGCACCAGGGAATACATCGAACGCGGCGAGTCGGAAGGAAAGTCATTGATGGACGCGATGGAGCAAGGCGCTACCGAAGGAATGCAAACATTTGATGGCGATATTGAAAAGATGATTCGAACAGGAGCGGTGACCAAAGAGGATGGACTCGCGTACGCGTCGAACCAGGGCAACCTGCTTCTTCGTTTGGGCGAGTTTGGTCTGGGCAGCGCTGCGAAACCTGAGCCGGAGCCGCCTCCGTCAAACCGCAGCTCAATGTTGGACATGATCGAACGCTAAGAGAGCCTCGCGTCGGGCCGTTGACAGTCATAACCTGAAGTTTGCGCAGCACCAAAATGTTCCCAACAGTATCAACAGCTCATTCTCCTCATTTCTCCTTCCCAAAGTTTCTTGTCCAGATATTAGGGCTTTGCGCTGTTCTCATCTTTCACGTCCAAACGGTTGCATCAGCAACAAGCCCACAGTCGCAGGAAGAGGTGCGGCTTGAGCTTCCCGACAATGGCAACCTGCGAGTGGAGAACCTTCGTGGTGGTGTGATCGCCGATCTTTGGAACGAGAATTATGTTTCCGTTTTGGCGATTACTGACCGTGGGCAGGTGAGTCGATCCCCTGCCGTAGTTCAGCGAACTGACACGCTGCTATCAGTGCGCGTAGCCCGCGGCCCAGTCGGCGCGCCACGCATCAACCTGCAGTTGAAGATTCCGGCCAGCGCGCACCTTGCGATAGTTACGGCTGAAGGTTCGATTGGAGTCCGAAACCTTCCGGCGGCGTTGTTGGCCCAAACTGTCTCTGGCGAAGTTCGACTTGAGGTCTCTGACGGTGTCGCCGCGGATGTAGTTGCGGAATCGAAAACCGGCAACGTGTCGTCATCGCTTTTATCCGCCGTCGTAAACCGCGGCGCTCGGCCGCAAGTGCAAGCGCGATTGGGTAAGGGCGGCAAGCCCGTCAGGCTTTACTCGCAGGCCGGTAACATAGCGCTGGCGCAAGCGATTAACGCAGACCCTGGGCAATCAACCACGACGGCGCAAAGGGAAACGACCGCCGCGGAAAGACGCGAACCGCTGGAACCAGCGGAAGTAAAAACTCCGACGAAACGTGCTGAGCTGACGGAGCCGGGAAAAAATGCTACCGGCGCCGGAACGCCAGCGTCGCCTTCAACGGGTCCCGAAGAAGTCTCGGAAGGCGATGTTATCCGCGTCGATACGCAACTGGTCAGTGTGAACGTGAGCGTTATTGATCGCAGCACCAATCGTGGAGTCAACGGTCTTAACAGGGATGATTTTCGTTTGTCCGAAGACGGTGTCGCACAGCAGATCATACATTTCGATTCTGCCTCAGCCCCCTTTAATCTCGTGCTCTTGATTGATCTTTCCGGCTCGACGACGAAGGTCGTCGAATTGATCAAATCGGCAGCGCTTCATTTCGTAGAAGCAGCGCGTCCGTTCGATCGCATCGGCATCATCACCTTTGCCGGTGGACAGGTTGTCGTCTCGTCACTAACAACCGATCATGAAGCATTGCGCCAGCGCATCAGCGGCATTGAAAGACCGCAAGGCAGCACAAAGCTTTACGACTCGCTCGCTTTCGCCATGGACGAAGTCTTCCGGGAGGCGAAAGACTCTCGCCGTAACGCGATCGTTGTAATGAGCGACGGACTCGATAGCGTCCTGCCCAACGTGACCGGTGAAGGTTCGAGCCTTTCGTATGAGGAAGTGGTTCGACGCGCAAAAGAGTTCGACGGCGTTCTGTATTCAATTTGGGTGGACACACAAAGCTACGAGCCGCTGAGCCCTGGAGACATTCAGCAGGGGACTTTTGACCTGGCGCACGATCGCATGAAAGCATTGGCCGATTACGGAGGTGGGGCTTTTTACGAATGCGAAGAGTTGAAAGATCTTGCGGGTGCCTACGATCGTGTCGTCACCGATCTGGGAATGGTTTACACTTTGGGTTATCGCCCTTCGAATAAGATTCGTGACGGCTCGTGGCGTACCATTGGGGTCAATATCAACCGGCCGAATTCTGTTGCTCGCGGCAAGCGCGGATACTATGCCAAGTAAGCAGTAAGCAGTCGGCAATGTGAACGTATAGTCCTTCAGTATCGGATCGGTTCAACGCCAATCTTTTAGCTTCCAGGCATTATCCGATGTGGCCCATCGTGACGAAACTGTATTGTCAGCGCCGTTTCTCACTGGTCCAGGCTTGCCTGGTCGCGACGGCATTTCTGCTCACTGCTCACTGCTTACTGCTCACTCTTGCCGCCCAGACACCTGAACCCGCAGACACGATTCGTATTGATGCCGACCTCGTGAATCTCAATGTCAGCGTCTTCAACCGTAACGTCCGTCAGCCAACTGCTGCGCTCAAAAAAAGTGACTTCGCCGTCTTTGAGAACGGCGCGCGCCAGCAGATTTCTTTCTTCGCTTCCGCCGAAACGCCGTTCGATCTTGTCCTTTTGCTGGATCTCTCCGGCTCGACGGCGGATAAGATCAGCTTGATTCGAAAATCGTCGAAACGGTTCGTCGATGCGGCCCGTCCTTCCGATCGCATCGCCATAGTAACTTTCACTGCCGACATTCAAGTCGTTTCCAGGCTGAGCTCCGACCATGACGCGCTAAAGAAAAGCATCGACCACATGGAAAAGCCACACGGCGGCACTAACTTTTGGGACGCTCTACGGTTTGTTTTGGAGCACGTCCTGGGACAATCACGCGCCGAGCACCGGCGCAGCGCCGTAGTCGTCATGACCGACGGCGTCGACAACGCGCTGCCGGATGTTTTTGGCGAAGGATCGGTTACTACTTTTGAGGAGCTGATCGAAATCGTCCGTCGGTCGGATGCGATAGTCCTGCCGATCTATCTGGACACCGAGAAAGAAGCCAACCAACATGGCACGCCCGCAAGCGCTTACGCGTTGGCGCGCCAACAACTGGTCATGTTGGCCTCAGAGAGTGGCAATGTAGTTTACCAGGCTCGGAAGTTGAAGGATTTGGAAGGCGCCTATGATCAGGTGATACGCGATTTAAGCACAGTTTATAGCATCGGCTATCGTCCGGAAACTCGCCAGCGCGACGGAGCCTGGCGGGCCGTGACGGTCGAATTGATTGGGCATCCGGAACTCGCTCCGCGATCAAAGCGGGGCTATTATGCGAAGTGAGGAATAACGGGAAGCGATGTGGCGGGAGGTCATCAGTTTGATTCAGACAGCGGGTAGGGTTTATGCGCTTCTCATGATTGCGCTGTTTCTTGGGTCGTGTTCGTCGAATAAATCTTCTGAGGGTCTGGGCGTCTATCCTAAAGCTGTCGGCGCGGCGGACGAAGCGTCAGCGATCCAGGCATTGCGTACGATCGCGACTGCTGAAGCGCAATTGAAAGCTACGAGCGGAGTCTACGGAGATTTTGACGCGCTCACAAAGGCGGATGTGTTAGACCGGCGGTTTGCGGAAAGTACGCCAAATGTGAAGGGTTATCGATTTACGATGAGCGTCACGGATTCTGATTTTTCAGTCAATGCCGACCCACAAACAACCGAAACGCAACCGACTACTGGCACGCGCCATTTCTTTCTGAATTCTTCAGACAATGCCGTCCACGCTAATGCTACCCAAGCTGCGTCAAAGAGCGATCCGGTAGTTTAGATTGGCCAAAGCCCCAGAGTACCTGTTGGATGTATGCGGGCCTGGAGGTTAGAGAGTATAATCCGTCAGGATTTCGATAGAGAGGTTCCTATGAAAATGTCATCATTCGTGCTCAGACGATTCGCGCCGATCGCGCTGGTCGCGGGTCTGGCCTCGATTGGTATCGCCCAAAACCGTGAGAAGTTTGTCATCTCGGCCAAAGCCGGCGGCGTCAACTCGGTAATCGGTCGCGTCATGGTCACGAGCATCGGTCAAGAGGCGCGACTGCTGACTGCACAGGACGATTTGTCCGCAGGAGATCTTGTCAGTACCGGAATGGGTAGCCGCGCCGAAGTGTTGCTCAACCCCGGGTCATACTTTCGCGTTACTGAAAACAGCGAATTTAGCCTCGCCGACAACTCGCTCGATAATCTGCAGGTGAGGCTAATGAAGGGAAGCGCAATTATCGAGGCGATGGGCGGAGACGGTACTGGCCTGCATATCACTGTTATCACGGACCAGGGAAGGTTCGTCATTGTAAGGAGCGGAGTTTATCGAATTAGTCAACAGGCGGGTTCGACTCAGCTCGTCGTGCGCAAAGGTCGCGTTCTAATCAACGGCGATCCAACTAACCCAATCAAGAGTGGAAAGAAACTCACACTCACTAACGGCGCGTCTCTGGTCGCCAAACTTACTAAAGGCGAGACGGACGACTTTGACATTTGGAGCAAGAAACGAGCGGAAACTTTGGCACAGGCGAATCAGAGATTTCCAGCGCGGGCATTCAATAACTACCTGGCGGGATTCAATGATCGCAACTGGCCGTTCACAAGCGCGCGCTGGGGAGTCTGGGTGCTGAATCCGCGCTCCGGCTGCTTTACGTTTCTTCCGTTTTATTATGGATGGTCGTCGCCTTACGGTCTGGATTATTCCTTTGGTGCCTTCTACTACGCAGGGAACTACTGCTGTGGTGGTTATGTGCGGACCAGTCCGAGCGTGAGCAACCCGCCGCGAGGTTCATCGGGAGGCCCGGTTCATCCTTCTCCAGGCCCAACAAATCCGGGCCCATCGTCGCGGCCAACTTCAGCTCCGCGCGATCCGGACTCCGGACGGCCGATACGCAAGCAAGATCCCTAGAGGTCACAGCAATTCCTAGCGGCTGGCTCTAAACAAGTGTTGGAGTTCCTCGTTTACCATCGTCAGGATTTCCGATCGCGGCAGACCCGCCAAAGTCAGATGCGCCAGGCTGGAGCGCAGCGCCTTACGCAGTTCGCTATCGTTTTGTTGCCCTATCCTGCCAGCCGAAACGAGCGCTCCGGAACCGTGGCGTACCTTTAGGAGGCCTTCTTTCTGGAGTTCGCGGTAAGCTGCCGCTATCGTATTCAGGTTAACTCCCAGGTCGGCGGCAACCTGCCGAACCGGCGGCAAGGCCATCCCTTCGCGTAATTCGCCACGGGCAATCAAGCCTTTGATTTCGTCGGCGACCTGACGATAAATAGGGCGCCGATCAGACCCGTCAACTGTAATGTACATAGTCGGCAGACACTATACCCTCAATTGAATTCTGTCGGCAAAGCGGCCGGTCCTGGATGCTAAGGCCGCTGTTAGCTGCGTACCAGACGGTCCGCTAGGGCCAACACCGACTCGCAAACCGCTTCTAGCCCTGATCCAACGGAAGTAGTGTCGCCGATTAGAAAAAGATTCGGAAAGTGGGTGACTCCGTATCGGGCGCTGTGCGAGACGTTTGGGGAACTCGCGCACGGGCCGCCAACCATTCCGAGTTTGCGTCGGGTACTTTCGTAGAAGGTTCGCGGCGTGGCAGTCTCGATCACCTCGACGCTGTCGCCCAGTTCCGGCAATGCCGAATGCAAGCGTTTCCACCAGCTTTCTAAAGCCGCCTGATCCTGCTCTTCGTGGACAGTCTCGTCTTGATGAAAAGCGAACCAGTCTTCCACATCGGTAAATGTCGAAATGGTTACGGAACGCTGGCCCGCCGGGGCTCTCGCGTCCCATTCCGGAGCGGCGGCGAACACTAGCTGCATCTCGTCGGGAGCATAAGCCCGTTCTTGTCCCCAATCCGTAAGCACAAGGATACGATCTGCATTCAAGCGAGAAGCGGCAGCCGCATCCATGCCGAGAAATAGCAAGTAGGCACCCCAGGCACGCAGTTGTTTGAGCTGTGCAGAAATAGATGCCGGCGTGTGGCTTAATCCGACCAGCTTTCCATACGTGTCCCAGATCGTTAAGTTGCTGATGATTGCTCGCGTAGCCGTTATTCGCTCGCCGCTCAAAAGATCAACGCCGGTCGGGACGACGTCCGAGCCATAGGCCAAACGCAAGACGGGCGAGTTCAGACGTAAGATGCCTCCGCTTTGCTTGACGGACTCTGCGAGCGCGTCGGCAAGTGTCTGCGCGCCGCCCCGAATGGCCCACATGCCGCGCTGCGGGGCCGTCAGGGCAATTGCCGCACGGAGAAAAGAGCATTCGTTGCTGGCACATTGAGTGAACGTTTGGAGTTGGACATCAATAAAGCGCTGGAACCTTATCGAGGTTTCCGATAGCTTTTGGATTGTCATCTGTCTACTCGAGTCGCGGACGTTCGAAAGCCGTTGAGAGTTCGGCTGGGGTAAGACTCTTGAAGGGCTGCTGGCTTTATCCCACGCCTCGTTCAGGACAAACAATTCTCGATAGAAAGAGACCGCTGCCTCGGCGCATTCGGGAAAGCTTGTGCGAAGTGTCTCTGCGAACTGCTCCCATTCTTCGGTTACTGGAACGTCGGTGCGATCCGGTAGTCGAACGATATACGCGGGTGAAAGCCGGCGCACCTCTGGAGGTTCGACGGGTAACTGGGAGAAAATTCTCTCGTAGATTCCTGACGTTTGCCAGCCGGAATACAAGCCGGCTGTGGGCTCAAAGGAGTAACCAAGATGTTCGAAATTAGCCACGCAACCACCCACGCGGGCTTGCCGCTCAAGTAGGCAAAGCTTGATGCCGCGCGCGGCTAATAGCGCGGCGGTGGTCAGACCGCCGATGCCCCCACCCACGACAACCACTTCGTAATCCATCGGCTTAGCCTGGAAAATTCAAGAGGAAATAAACTGCACTGGTTACCGCTTTATGACTCCACGAATCGACAAGCAGCCGCAAATATGGGTCGAACACTATGATGAGAGACTGAATACCGTTGAAAGCAAGATGGATTACAAAGCACGGAAGCAGGCGACCAGTACGTGCACGAACGACTGTCAAAACGAGGCTGAGCAAAGTTATCGCCCCAATCGCGCCGGCGTTCGGCCAGTATTGCAGAACATGCAATCCAGCAAACATCGAAGCTACGACAGCTACGGCGAGCAAACGACCGATAACTCTCTGCAAAGCGGAATAAAGAAGGCCTCGATAAATGATCTCTTCGACGAGTGGCGCCGTGGTTACAGCAATGAAGGCCGTAATTAGCGCCGCCGCGCGAGAGCTTCGGAGAATTCTTTCCAGGTCCGTTTCTTGCCCACCAAACTTGTAGATAATGACCATCGCGACCATGAACAGGATGATCGCCAATCCGACGCTATGCCAGATGCCAAAATTCGGCCTCCAGCTCCAACCGAGGACCTTGGCGAGTGAAAGTCGGCCGAACCGAGTGACCACGGACCAGGCGACAAGTAGGGTAAGACCGTGCGCGGGCAGGATTCCACACACAATGATCAAAATGAAAGTTTTGTCCGCTAGCAACATCTCCAGTGTCGGGCGAGCGTCATGATAGCGGGATGCTACATAAGGAAGCGCAAACAGCTGCGGCAGGAAAAGCAAAGCGACGCTTAGAAGCCAGGTCAAAAACCCCTGCAGCAAACTCCAGGGCGGATTGTCCGGGTCAGGCTCTGCCGGCGTCGACGGATGAACCAGGACTTGATCGGAGTCTTTCGGACTGTAAGTCGATTGCGGGGAAAAGGCAGAATCTCGAGGTATGCTCACGCAATAGCAGTTTAGCGCAAGGTTCAAAGCTGCGCCATTCACTTGGTCACTCGGTAGGCGTTTTGGAATCCTCGCGCTTGCCGTTGTACTGCTCCAGCTTGCGATAGATAGTTTTGCGGCCGATGTTCAGAAGCCGAGCCGCGCGTGTCTTATCTCCGGAGGTGTAATCAAGCGTCGCTTCAATTGCCTGACGCTCGATGTCGTCCATTGCAGAGGGGACGTCGATTTCGAGTTTCGCCGATCGACCTTCGTTGGCTGCCTGCACCCGCTCGGCGCGAATCTTTGCCTCCACCTTAAGGCTGAATTTGCTAACCGCCTCTGGAAGATCCTCTATTTCGATCTGTCGACCCGAAGCGATGATCACCGCCCGCTCGATTGCGTTTTCAAGTTCCCGGACATTGCCCGGCCAGTCATAACTGATTAGGGCCTGCAGCGCTGCTTTAGAAATGCCGGAGACGAAACGACCGGTGCGTTGTTTGTAGTAATCGATGAAGTGAACCACTAGCGGATGAATGTCTTCGCGTCGTTCTCGCAAAGCCGGCACCTGAATGGGAAAAACTGAAAGACGGTAGTAAAGATCAAGGCGGAATTTGCCTTCCTCGACGGCACGTTCCAGATCGGTGTTGGTTGCTGCGATCACTCGGACGTCAGTTTTAACAACCTCATTTCCACCTACGCGTGTAAACTCGCCGTCCTGAAGTACGCGCAACAGACGAACTTGTGCAGATAGGCTCATCTCGCCGATTTCATCTAAAAACAGGGTGCCGCCGTCCGCTTCTTCGAAACGACCATGTCTTCTCATGTGCGCGCCTGTGAAGGCGCCTTTCTCATGGCCGAACAATTCTGATTCAAGGAGACTCTCTGGGATCGCAGCACAATTAACCTTGATATAGGGTTTCCCTTTTCGTTGTGAGGCGCTTTGGATCAAATCTGCCACTTGCGAATTCAGGTGGATCAAGTTAGCGATCAATTCCTTACCAGTTCCAGACTCGCCTTGGATCAAGACTGTCGTTGGAGTATCCGCGACGTTTAAGGCCATTTCGACGGCACGGCGAATCATGGGAGTCTGGCCGATAATGCGCTGTTCACCATGGCGCTCGTCCAACACACTCTTTAAGCGCATTATCTCAGCTGAGAGGTGATCGCGCTCCAGGGCAGTACCGATTTGATCAGCGATACCTTCGACCAGTGCCACTTCGTGATCTTTGAAACGATCGCGCGGCTCGCTCCACACCAAACCCAGAAGGCCGAAGGTGTGGCTGCCGATACGCACTGGCGCAACCAGCGCGGCGCGTCCGCCGAACGTGGCATTAAACACCACTCGCAATGGCAGCGGTAGATCGGTTTCGAGTAGTTTCAGCGTCTTGCCTTGCGACAATACATCGACCATCGCGGGATATTCGGTAATGTCGAGCGACTGGCCATGCGTTTCGATCAAGCCACGCACATTGTCAGTCGTCGCATGCGGCGCCGCCTTGAACGCTGCCAGGCTGATGCGCTTTTCATCGGAATCAAGCACGCCCAGCGCGCAATAATCTGCGCCCACTAATGCAAGCGCGCGTTCCAGCACTGCCGACGACACGTCGCCAAAATCAGACCGCGCGTTGAGCGCATTCGCGATCTCCAGCAGGGCCCTGGTGGTTTCGGCTTCGCGCTTCTTGTCCGTGTAGATACGAGTGTACTGGTAGCCGATCGCCAGTTGCATGGCGATTGAAACCAGAAAGGCAACCTCTTCGTCTGCCCAATGACGAGTCGCTCGCGTGTGATGCAAGCCGATAAGTCCCAGGACCTCGTCATCAAGAACTACCGGGACAACGAGCAAAGAACGAGTACCCAGGCTTTTGGCAAAAAAGCGCACTTTATGATCGAGCTGAGGCGACGAAGTGTCGTCAAGACGAATTGGTTGCTTCAGATCGAGATGTTCAGAGAGCGTCGCCACGTCAACCGGCACGCGTGTGTCCAAACTCGAAGGGATATCATCAGAGGCCCGCCATTCGTGACTCACTTGAAGCTCTCCCTCCGGAGTCAGCTTGATGATGTCGCATCGATCGACTTCCATCATGCGGCCAAGTTCGGCCACGATAACCCGTAGAAACGTATCGAGATTGATCGAAGTCGGCAGGTCGGCAGCCAGGCGGCCGATGATTGACTCGCGAGCTTCGTGCAGCTTCAGCTTGCGTTCGAGCGAAAGAGCCTGATCTGTTTCGGTTGCCGTTTGCATTCGTCGCAAGAACTAATGGCGGTTTAAGATATCAGAAGTATTACCGCTTCAACTTGCCGGCGATCATAACGAACAGCGTCATAAGTTGCAAAAAACCTCCGCCAGAATCCCGAGAGCGGCGGGCGATAGAGCTGTGGTTTGCATCTCAAAAACCGGCCGGTTTGTAAGTGCCGAAAGCGGTTGCGTATAATCCTTTTACTCGAATGCAGGCTTATTAAGAGACGAGTTCACAATGCCAATTTACGAATTTCGTTGCAAGAAATGTAACGCGCAGATCGAAGTTTTTCAGAAATTGTCCGACAAGCCGCCGACCCGATGCCAAAAATGCGGGGGTCGTTTGGAGAAACAGTTTTCGAGGACGTCGGTGCAGTTCAAAGGAGAAGGCTGGTACGTCACCGATTATGCTCGGAAAGGGAGCGTCGCCGAGAAAGTCGAGAAAGAGCTTTCTTCGCCCGAGCCAAGTTCCACCAGCGAGAAGACCAAGCCAAAAAAGACTCCCCCGAAGACAGGCTCAGACAAGGCTTGAAAAACCAGCTTTGTTCTTATCGAAACATGTTAACCAGACCAGACATGGACGGCCGTGGGAAAAAAGCCGGGCAGGCCCAGGCCTCATGGAAATTGCTGGTTTTTGTCTTGACCGCGGTGTCTCTGCTTGGTCCGCTGTTCGGGCAAGCCGGCCGCCATGCACATCCTTCCGGGGACGCCACGACGATGATGAACGTCGTAGCGACCCGCGAAAACGGCTCGTCAGCACCAATAACCGCGAAGGACGTTTCGCTTTTTGACAACGGCGTCGAGCAGACGATCAAAAACTTCGCTCCCGATCTTTCTCCGGCACGCGTCGTGTTACTGGTTGACAATTCTTTGACGATTCGGGCCGACGTCGACAAATTAGAAGCAGCGACGCTCGAGTTCGCTTACGAGATTTACGACGGCGATAAGTTGCTGATCGTCGGGTACGATTACAACGCTGAGATCGTTTCCGATTGGACCGACGACGCGAAGAAAATTCAGGCCCAACTAAAAACCTTTCGCAAGAAAGGTGACCCGCACTTGTTTGACGCGATCATGGCCGTTACAGAAGACGCGCTGCGGCCTTTGTCCGCACAGAAACGCGCGATCGTCGTCATCAGCGACGGACTTGATCGCGGAAGTAAGACGAAGTTCACGACCGCGCTCAGCGCATTGCAATCGCTCGACATTGCCGTTTACTGCGTGCAGGCGCCCGATCGCACGCGCGGCGCGATTCGCCGCGATGTGCCTAAGCCTCGCCAGGTAATCGATCAGCTCGCGGAAGACACCGGCGGCCGAATCTTCGCGATTGATGATCCGCGCGGGGCTGCGAAAGCAATCTGCGATGAGTTGCGCAAAAATCGCTATGTGCTTTCGTATCTGCCACAGAGCGTGCCGTACAGCGAGGCGCGGCGACTGCTAATAATTGGCGAACGTGGAATCAATGCGCGGGCAAAGACCATGCAGCCGCCGGGATAAGCGAGCAGTGATGAGTGACGAGTGATGAGTGAATGAGTAATACGTTAAGTTTTTCTGCGTGAGTAAAGAAAGAAAAGAGCCAGGATAATCGCGAGTAAGACAATCTCCCAAAACGCGAACACACTTCCATCAAATCTTCCGGCTTCATCGTGAGCGTCGATATAAACGATGAAGGTTCCAAAGCTGATTCCGGCGATCAGCCAGATGATCTGTCGTTTGACGTCCCACATTCCTGACATTTGAGCCTCCCTATCGACCACCTCAGGCGGGCTGCCCGCCTGGGGCCCCGGTTGGTCGGGCTATTGCCCCGAGATCGCGCGAGATCGTCTTACCAACCAGCAGGCTCTTTCTTGTGCTCCTTGAGATCCACGGACATGCGCGGCAAAACGCGTGGTTGTCCTTCGATTGTGGCTCGCACCTTGCCGATGCGTTCCAACTCGGCTTGCGCATCTCCCAGCACCAGGGCGCAACAGCCGGCCATTTCGTCAGCGATCATCGCTAGTGCACTGTTTCATAAATGACTATACAATAAGGTAAATATGGTGTATGGTGGCGCGCATGTGGAAAGCCGCGCCTAAGCTCTCGC
>Ga0070706_100001390_pt1 | contig 25625 bp, 25 predicted proteins | sample KBSK5501metaG_FD_65476 | JGI IMG/M metagenome (GOLD analysis project Ga0070706, IMG submission 65476) | Corn, switchgrass and miscanthus rhizosphere microbial communities from Kellogg Biological Station, Michigan, USA - KBS K5-50-1 metaG | ecosystem: Host-associated > Plants > Roots >... | reverse complement strand
GGGGCTTCGGGACGGAGAGTAGCCGAGGCGGCGGCGGCCCGCGGCGTCGGCGTGGCGCCGGGGGCAGACTTCGATCCGCGGGGAGAGGATCCACCCAATTTGCGGTTGTCGGTCTCGCGCGTTGACAAGCGGCAAGTGGACTCGGGAATTCGGCTGCTGGCCGAGGCCCTGCGGGCGGTGGTCTCGCAATCGGGCATCCGAGCGATGCCGGTGGTGTGAAAGTGACCGTGTTCGGTGTGCTTAAAGGGAGGGGACGAAGATGAGTCCAAGCGATTCCTTTCGGGTCAAAGTCGGACTGGCAGAGATGCTGAAGGGCGGCGTGATCATGGACGTCGTAAATGCCGATCAGGCGAAGCTCGCCGAGCAAGCCGGCGCCGCGGCCGTGATGGCATTAGAGCGAGTTCCCGCGGACATCCGCCGCGAAGGGGGAGTGGCGCGAATGTCGCCCGTCTCCAAGATCCGCGAGATTCAAAGAGCGGTCTCGATACCCGTGATGGCCAAGTGCCGTATCGGCCACATCGCCGAAGCGAGGATTCTCGAAGCGTTGAAGGTGGACTTCATCGACGAGTCGGAAGTCCTGACCCCGGCCGACGAGGCGAACCACGTCTACAAACACGACTTCACCGTTCCCTTCGTGTGCGGCTGCCGGAATCTGGGCGAGGCTCTGCGGCGCATCGGAGAAGGGGCGGCGATGATTCGGACGAAAGGGGAGGCGGGAACGGGGGACGTCGTTCATGCCGTCCGGCATCTGCGCCAGAACCAGCGGGACATCCGCAACTTGACGTTGATGTCCAAGGACGAATTGATGGCGGAAGCCAAGCGGCTGCAGGCCCCCTTCGAGCTGGTCGTCGACGTGGCGGAGAAGGGGAGACTGCCGGTTCCCAACTTCGCGGCTGGCGGAATCGCGACGCCGGCGGACGCCGCCCTCTGTATGCAGCTGGGCGCGGAGGCGGTCTTCGTCGGCTCGGGGATCTTCAAGTCGGACGATCCGGAAAAGCGGGCTCGGGCCATCGTCCAGGCGACGACTCAGTGGCGGGACGCGCAGGCGTTAGTCGCCGCGGAGGAATCGCTCGGAGCCGGGATGAAAGGAATCGAGGCAGCGAGCCTTTCGGAGGCTGATCAGCTGCAGACTCGGGGATGGTGACAGGATCGCAGCGTGATCGCCCGTGATCGCCGAGCTCGCCGTGATCGGTCCTTCGATCTCGGCGATCATCAATCACGGCGATCCCGGCGATTGGCGAAAGAGAAAGATCGTGGCTGAGAGAGACACAGGATCTGTTGCCGTTCTGGCTTTACAGGGCGACTTCGAGGCTCACCGCCGGATGCTGTCGACGATGGGCATCGACTCCTTCGAGGCGCGGCGGCCGGAAGACCTCCAGGATGCGGCGGGTCTCGTGCTTCCGGGTGGCGAGTCCACGACGATCTGGAAATTCTTCGAGTCGGCCCCCTGGGAACCTGCGCTCCAGCGCCTCGCCGCTGCCGGCCGGCCGATCCTGGGAACGTGCGCCGGCGCGATCCTGTTGGCCCGGGACGTCGCCAATCCCGTCCAGAAGGGGCTGGGCCTCTTGGACATCGGCGTCGAGCGCAACGCCTACGGGCGGCAGGTTGATTCTTTTATCGGAGAGGTGGAGGCTCCCGCTCTCGGCGGCGAGCTGCCAGCCGTCTTCATCCGCGCGCCGCGGATTCGGCGCGTGGGCGGAGGAGTCGAAGTTTTGGCGACGCTCTCGGGCGAGCCGGTGCTCGTCCGGGAGCGAAACGTGCTCGCTGCGACATTCCATCCCGAGCTGACCGGAGACCCCCGCGTGCATCGCCTCGCGTTTGGAGAGCTCATCCCGCGACGTCAGAGCGCATGAGCTTCGTGGGCGTCGAGGCGCGGGAAGGCATCGCCCTCGTCACGCTTAACCGACCTCCTGCCAATGCGTTCGTCCCGGAGCTGGTCGATCAACTTCGAAGCGCCTTTCGCGAAGGCGGGCAGGCCCGGGCGGTTCTGCTCTCCTCGGGCCTCCCCACGCTGTTCTCCGCGGGCTGGGACCTGCCCACACTGATTCACTTCGGACGCGAGGAAATGGAGCGCTTCGTCAACTCCTATTGCGATCTCGTGCGGGAGGTCTTCGCCTTCGGCCCGCCTGTTCTCGCCGCGCTCTCGGGCCACGCGATCGCCGGGGGCCTGATTCTCGCCGCCGCCGCCGACGAGCGATACGCAGTGCGCGGAAAGGCTCGGTTCGGTCTCTCGGAGGTGGCCCTGGGCGTCCCGGTGCCTGCCTGCCTGCTCGAAGTCTTTCGCCACGCGATCGGGGGGCGGGCGACCGAACGGCTCGCCGCGACTGGAGAGAATCAGTCCGTCGAAGACGCCTTGGTCATCGGCCTGATCGATCGCGCTTGCGAAGCCGAAGAGCTGCCGGCTCGCGCGTGGGAGCGAGCCTGTTTTCTCGCCGAACGGCCGACTCGCGCCCACACAGCCATCAAGCGCCGAATGCGCGCCGAGGCTCTCTCCCGCTTCGACGAGGCCCGTCGTGACGATCCGTTCCTCGAGAGCTGGTTTGCCGCCGAGGCCCGGGAGCTGATCAGCGAGCTGGTCGCCAGGTTGAAGAAGAAGTGATTCATTGACTCACTGACTCGTTGTTTTGTCGAGCCAGCGTCGGCAATGAATCAATGAATCAATGAATCAATGAACCAATGAATCAATCCTCAATTCCCACCGACGAGATCCTCGAAGCGCTCGATCTCTCACGAGCCGAACCCGGGCTTGGATTTCTCCGAGCTGTCTTTAACAGGTTCAACGCCCGCGTGCCCTTCGAGACGGCCAGCAAGATCCTTCGCCATTCGGAGTTCTCCGATCCGGACGCCAAACCGCGGCGCCCCGAGCTCTTCTGGAGAGAACACTTGGAGCTCGGGACGGGCGGAACATGTTTTGCCCGCGTCGCGGCGTTTGACGCGCTCCTTCGGTCATTGGGTTTTGCCACCGGCAAGGTGTTGGGACGGGTCGAGCAGGATGGTGACCATGCCGCGCTCGCTGTCGACGAGGAGAGCGGCGTCGCGATCTGCGACGTCGGATTTCCGTTGCCGGCGATTCTGCCGGGGCGCGACGGACGCATCGAGACTGCGATCCTCGATCTCGAGGTTTCCCGGACCGAGCGGGGATTTCGAATCGAGTTCGACGCCGGCGTGCCGGAGGGCCCGCGCGAGTTGGAGATCTTCGACGCCAGGGTTTCCGACGGGGAATTCGACGCGCGATGGCGGGCCACCTTCAATCCCCGATCCCGCTTTCTCTCCGAGGTCCTTCTGCGCCGCCAGGAGGAGTCGCGCGTCGTCTCCTACGCTCGTGGGGAAGTCCGCGTGGACGACCGCCACTCACGCTTGACCGTTCCCATCGGGCCTCCGCGGGCTGCGCGACTGGCGAGCCTCTTCGAGATCGACACCGGATTGCTCCAGAAGGCCATGGACCTGGCGGGGGAGCCGGAGCCGGGTGCCGGCCCGAGCCGTCTGACTGCATATCTGGAGACTCCCGCTTCGGCAGAATCCGCCTTTGCCGCAGTCTCGAGCGCGGCCGCATATCGGAGACTTCTCGACGGAGTCGCACGCGTCGTCGGGGAGGAAAAGACCGACGAAGGGTGGAGACTCGCGCTCGCTCCTCCCGGAGAAGGGGAACCAACGGGCAGCGCAGTGTTGCGAGAGGATGTCGCGACGAATCCGGCGCGGCTGGCTCTCCGCGTCAGAAGGCGAACGGGCGGTTCGGTCGTCGAGTCGGAGCTTCGAGCGGAACGGCGCTCTGGCAAAACGTATCTCATCCGAGAGGCCTTCTTCGACACACCGCGCGAGGACCTGCTCCGCAACGACTCGTTGAGAGGCCGGTTCGCCGGGGCGCTCGCGATCGATCTGCTGGCCTGGGCGAGGTTGATTCGGTAATTTCGGATTTCGAAATTCGAATTTAGAAATTCAGAAGCGAAAGGATCGCTCTCCCTCGAGCAGTCTCAATCGCGGCTCCCGCGCGGCCGCGATTTCGCGGCGGATCTGGGAAAGGGAAGGCGGCTTCATGTGGTACAGGTAAACGGGCACTCGCGGCGGCGCCTTGGGCAGCTCCGCAATCACTTGAGACGGCGTCAAATGCTGCGAGGCGCGCGCGACATCGGCTTGTGCGTTACAGAAGGAGAGCTCCAGGAAGATCGCCTTGAGGTTTTTCGCCCTCTGTACCGCGACCCAGAGACGGTCGGTCGGCTCTGTATCCCCGGAGAACACGACCGAGCGCCCGCGCTTGGAGACAATGTAGCCGTATGCGGGCACGACGTGGCTCACCGCAAACGGAAAAAACGAGACTCCTCCGGCGCGAAACGTCTTTCCCTCGGGAATGGCTCGGAGGAACACCGTGGGACGGCTCTTCGAGGGCAGCCGCGTGAAATCGGGCCACAGCCGATCGTTTAATACGTCCCGGCGAAGAGAGACGAGAACGGCCTTCGGAGCGATCACTTCCAATGGCGAGCTCTGCCCATAGAGGTTTTCCATCAGGAGCGGAAGCGAGGCGATGTGGTCGAAGTGGACGTGCGTCAGGACGACTCGACGGACGCGGCGCTGCGCCGAGAGAGGCAGCGCGTCGGTCAGCGAACCGGCGTCGAGCGCCGTCTCCCCGTCGATCAAGAACGTCGTCAGCCGATAGCCGGGCGCAGATCCGCCGTAGGGTCCCAGGGCCCGGATCGCGAGGGTGTCGTGGGACACGTTGGCCGGATTCTAGAGAGTCGAGGGTCCAGAGTCGAGGGTCCAGAGGTGAGGCAAACGCTGGCGCTCGAGGTCGGGCTCCCGAATCTCAACCGGGGCGGCGCAAAACGCCGCCCGTTAGAACTCGTAGCCGATGAAGAACGAGGTCCGATACCCCGAAAGCGTCTGCTTCAGGTTGGTCAGTTTCGCGAAGTCCCAGTGCAGCTGGAGGCCCAAGAGCTGTAGCTGCAGGCCATAGCCGTAGGAAGCGATGCCGTCAATGAGCTGGTGGTTCGAGGCGTCCCAGAAACGAAAGGGCTGATTTTTGATGGCCGCGCCACCGATGTCGAAGAAGACGTGGCCGCGGATGTTTCGGAAACCGCCGATGGGGAACGCCAGGAAGTCGATCAGAGGGAACCGGTACTCGAAGTTGGCGTAGGCGACCGTGTTGCCGTAGCTCGAACGGAAGTCGAGACCGCGCAGCGTATCGAGACCTCCGAAGTAGTAGATGTTGGGAAGGTTTCCGTCCGCGCGTGCGCCGAAGACCCGAAAGGCGAGCAGCGAGCGCTCCGTGATCTTGATGTACTGGCGGAACTCGAGCGTGACGTCCTGCGACAGTGTGGGTCCAGAGCCCAAGCCCGTGAAATCGCCGTACTTACCCTTGTCGACGTCGTACTGGTAGGAGTAGCCGAGGCGGAACTTCCGGCCGGCGAGCGCTCCCCATTCCTTGTACAGGGTCGTGTCGTTGATGAAGGCGACGGTCACGAGAGGGAAATTGTTGTGCAGCGTCGCGAACCCGATCTGCCCGGTGTCCGTATTGACGCTGATGGGATAGTCGATCGAGCGCGAAACGTAGCCGAGCTGCCCCTCGACGCGTGAGTAGCGGGAAAGCGGGTAGCCGACAATCCCCACTCCTCCGGTTTCCCGGTAGAACCGCCGGTCGCGCACCGCACGGCCGAATCCGAGGCTGCTGTCGATCCCGATGTAGTACTGCCGATCGTCGAAGATCGCGAGGCCTTTCTGGAGCCGATTGGTGAGATCGACATACTGCAAAAAGATGTTCGTGTAAGAGGAGAGGGACTGGACCGAGGCGATGAAGCGGCGGTCCCCGAGATTGTCGCCGAAGATGAGGACCGTGTTGGAGACGAAGGTGTTGTCGGAGTTGACTCCGGCGTTGATCGAGGCGTCCTCGAGCTGGAGCTTGCGCGAGGGGCGACTGGTCACCTTTTCGTTGTCGATCGCGACCTCGATTGCCGGCTGGTACGGAACATACCCCTGCGGGCCTGTCGGAGAGGCGGCCGGGGCGAGGTCGTTCAACTTCTGGGTCGGCTTCTTGGCGTCGGCGATGTAGAGCGTGAATCGCCGCTTGTAGTAGGCGGCGAAAACGAGCTTCTCCGTGTTGTCCTTGCCGATGAAGACGGTCGGGGAAAAAGCACCAGCGAAGACGTTGGTGTGGAGGAACGTCTCTCCCGTCTCCAGGTTTATCGAGTAGATGTTGTTGATGCCCGCATCGCGATCGGAGGTGAAGAAGAGCCGTTTCCCGTCGGGGGAGAGGGCCGGGTCGTCGTCGTTCCAGTCTCCGTAGGTGATCTGCTCGCGGCTCTCGGGTGTCTCGGGGTGGAACCGGAAGATCTTCGACCGGGTGCCGCGCACGGAAGAGTAGTAGATCCACTTCCCGTCAGGCGAGTAGGAGGGCCCGAAGTCGTAGGCGTCGTCATCGGTCAGGTTCGTGATCGTGCGCGAATCGAGGTGATACGCGTAGAGGTCGGACCGCCCTGACTTCAAGGCGCGGAAGACCACTGTCTTTCCGTCGGGGGAAAAGGCCGGGTTCAACTGCTGGTCGAGCCCTGGCATCTCGACGCGTTCCCGGATGCCGCCGTCCAGCGCGTTCAACAGCAGCAGGTCCCGGCCTCGCTCCCGGCGAGCGAACACGGCCACCGTGTTCCCGTCGGGGGCAATCGCCAGATCCGCTCCGCTCTGGGGCCCGGTCGTCACCCATTGCGAGACCAGATACTCGTACTTGGTCTTGTAGCCCTTGGTCAGGTTCCGGTAGAGCTTGCGGTCCCGCGTCGACATCAGGACGACGTCCGCGTCCTCCTTGTAGGTGGAGATCGCGGCGACGAAGTCGCCCGACGGATACGCCCGCGGCGAGAGCTCGGCCGACGGGGTGTCATCGACCTTGAAGCGCTCGCCGAAGTCGATGGGTTCCCCCTTCTCGGTCAGGACCTTCAGGTACCGCTGGCGCAGATAGCGCCGGAACTTGATGTCGAAGTCCTCGGCGGAGATGTTGAAGCTCCGCTTGATGACCTTGTCCAGCTTCCCGCCCACCTGGTTGCGGAACTCGAAGAGGAAGTCGCGCACGGCGTCCTTGCCCCACTCGGCTGCAATGAAGTCGAAGACGGCGTGCCCGAAGCGGTAGGCGAAGAATCCTTCGATCCCTTTCTGGGCGATCTCGGGAACCTGGTCGGAGAGGACCGCGTCGCGCAGGACCATGCGGTCCCTGTTGTCCTCGTCCTTGCCGAAGTAGGAGGCCATCCCCTCGAGGAACCACTGCGGCGCAGTGGTCGTCGCGGCCCGGAGGTAGTTGCCTCCGAAGAGGATCTCGAACTGAAAGACGTGGGTCAGCTCGTGAGCGATCAGCTGCTGGAGCTTTTCGTCGGGCAGGTCGACCGGCAGCACCATTCGGTTGCGCGAAGGGAGAGCGAAGGCGCCGACCCCCTCCGGGATGAAGTTCAAGAGCGTGTTGGTCTGCTCGAAGTCGGAATGCGTCGCGTAGTAGATCAGGTTGATGGGCTTCGGGATCTGGAAATTCAGCTGCCGGGAGATCTCGTCGTAAGCGCTCTCGGCATAGGAGGCGACCTTCTGGATGACCGGCTTTTCCCGATCGTAAAAGTAGATCGTGAAGTGCGTCGAACGGTACGTCTTCCAATCGAAGCGGTCGTAAACGATCTTGTTCTCGCCGAAGCTCTCGTACTGAGCCTCCAACGCGGCGGCCGGGAACAGCAGGAAAAGAGTCCACCAGATCTTTTTCATTTTCAGATCCCGTCAATCGGTGAAGATGTAGCGGTCGGCTTCGCGCTCCCGCGCGACGAAGAGATTCAGAATCTGGTTCTCAAGCGAGAAGAGGTTCTCGAAGAGTCCCTGCAGCTCGTCGGCGCGACGGCCCCCGGTCTGCCGAAAGTCTTTGAACTCGTCCTGCAGCAGCCGTTCGCCGGAGCGGCCGTCGAAGACGAGAAAGACGATGTCGAAAAGGAAACCGGTCTGTTCGACGTAGACTTGTCGGTAGTAGGTCTGGCCGTTGATGGGGGAGATGTACTCCTCCGTCTTGTATCCCGAACGGTCCTCGATTCGAAATTCCAGGGAGCCCGAGACCACGATGTCGGCGTTGGCGGTCGCGCCCACCGCGCGCCAGAACTCGGTCGCGCGGGAGAGCTCGGTCAGATTTTGAGTGGGAAGCTTCAAGTCAGACGGGGCCTCGGTGACCTCGAGCTTGGTCTTTTTCTCGAGCTGCTTCTTCAAGAACCGGTGGAACTCTCCCTGGAGATCGACGTTGGCGAGCCGTTTGTCACGCGCTTTTTCGGTCTCGGTGACAATCAGGAACGGGGCCAGCACGATTCTTTCGTTTCCGCGCAGCGGGAGCCGCGGCTTCAGGGGAAGCTTCAGCCGGACTTGGGAGACCCCTCCCAACGCGGAGGAGGCGCAGAGCAGAAGAGCGGCGAGGAGCGAGAGTCTACGATGCACTGGCGGCTTTCCCGGTCGTTCGGGTGTAGGAGGTATAAAACTCGGCGAACCGGGCGTAGTTGCGCCGGATGTAGGTGTCGTTGGGGGCGAGGTCGAGCGCCTTCTTGTACTCGACCAGCGCCCGCGCGAACTCGCCGCTTGCCTCGAGCGCCACGGCCAGGTTGTTGTGGGCCCGCGCGTTGCCCGGATCCTTGGCGATCGCCTGCTCGAAGCGGAAGGCGGCCTCCCGCCAGAGTCCCTGCCGCGCGACGGAGGCGCCGAACGCGATCTGTGACTTGGACCTCTCCGTGTTGGAGTAGGACGTGCAGCCCCAAGCGAAGAGAAACAGCGCGACGACGATACCGATCCAACGCCTCAATTCGCCCTCCCGATGTGGGTCGCTATTATAGGAAAGCTTTTCCGGCCCGAAAGATTTCGTCCTTTTGAGACCATCGCATGAAGAGAGACTAAAATTGACCCGCCCTGGCCTTTCGCGTCGAGCGGCGCTCTCGTGGGCCCGCCGCCGGCAGGTCACGCCGCAACGCCTGTGGCCGCATCTGCGCGAGAAGGGGGGACTCGAGGGGCTCCTCGCTCTTCCGGCGGCCGAGCTGACCGATCGACTCGGGTCCGAGACGGCCGCGCAGGCGCTCCTGGCCTCTGTCGAGGATCTCGCCGCCGAACGATGGGCTGCGGAGCTGGAACGGGCCGGGATGAGACTGTTAACCGCGTTCGATCCGGAGTACCCGCCGCTGCTTTCCGAGATCGCCGACCCCCCTTTCGTACTCTTCGCGCGGGGAAGCCTGGAGCGGCTCCGACTGCCTGCGGTCGCCATCGTCGGGTCGCGCGAGGCGACGCGCTACGGGAGGGACGTTGCCACCCGGCTGGCGCGGGAGCTTTCCTCGGTTGGAGTCGCCGTCGTCTCGGGCTTTGCCCGTGGGGTAGACGGCGCCGCTCATGAAGCGGCTCTGGATGGGCCGGGGGGAACGATCGCCGTTCTGGGCTGCGGGATCGACGTCGACTATCCTCGCGAGCACGCCCGCCTGAAGGAAGCGATGCTCGCGCGCGGTTTGCTCCTCTCCGAGTTCCCGCCCGGGTCCGAGCCCCATGCCGGCAACTTTCCCGTCAGGAATCGGATCATCGCCGGACTATCTTCTGGTGTGCTGGTGGTCGAGGCCTCCCACCGGTCCGGCTCTCTCATCACGGCCCGCCTGGCAAACGATTTCGGCCGCGACGTCTTCGCAGTGCCGGGCAGCGTCTTTTCGCCGACTTCGATGGGAACTCACGAGCTTCTCCGGGACGGCGCGATCCTCTGCCGGGGAGCCGAGGACGTCTTGGCCGAGCTCTTCCCGGCGATCGGCGAAGTCTCCCGACCGGCACGTTCCCGCGCGCCGCAGGGAGACTTGTCGGCCGAGGCTCTGCGGCTCTTGGAAGTCCTGCGGCGAGAGGAAACGGCCACGGCCGACGAGCTTTCGCAGGAGGCGGACCTTTCGGCCGGAACGGTGCTCGCGGCGCTCTTTGAGCTGGAGGAGGCGGGCCTGGCAGGCTCGGACGAAACAGGCCGGTACCTCCTCCTACGCCCCTGAAACGGAGGGACTTGATCGCCGGGGAATACCCGGATGTTGAAGGAAAGTGCCCTGGAGCGGTTTGCGGTTTCTCCGCGGTTATGGCAGTTTCCAGCGCCCTACAAGCATGGCTAAATCCCTCGTCATCGTCGAGTCGCCTGCCAAAGCGAAGACACTCGAGAAGTTCCTCGGGAAGGACTTCCGCGTCCTCGCCTCCTACGGGCACGTTCGGGATCTGCCCAAGAAGGGGCTCGGGGTGGACCGTGCGAACTCTTACGAACCCACCTACGAAGTGCTGGCCGGCAAGGCGAAGATGCTCGCCTTGATCGAGAAGGCGGCGCGTGATGCGCCGGCCATCTACCTGGCCGCCGACCCCGATCGGGAGGGGGAGGCGATCTCCTGGCACCTGCAGGAAACCTTGAAGCGCGCGGCAAAGAACGCAGTTTTCAAGCGCGTCCGCTTCAACGAGATCACCCGCAAGGCAGTCCTCGCGGCCATGGAGCAGGCCGGCGAGATCGACGCGCGTCTGGTCGACGCGCAGCAGGCGCGCCGAATCATCGACCGACTCGTCGGCTACGAGGTCTCGGACCTGCTCTGGAAGAAGATTTGGCGAGGGCTTTCGGCGGGTCGAGTCCAGACGGTCGCGTTGCGGATCATCTGCGAGCGCGAACAGGAGATCGAGCGGTTCGTCCCGGTCGAGTACTGGACCGTCGACGCGGATCTGGAAGGATCGATCCCGCCGCCTTTTTCTGCCCGCCTCTTGTCCTTCGACGGGGTGAAACTGAAGTTCGACGGGAACGATCCCCGCCTGGAGTCCGAGGAGGCGGCGCAGCGTGTGCGCGCGGAGGCCGAGCCGGCTGTCTGGCGCGTCACGAAGGTCGAGTCGGCGGAGCGGCGCAAGAATCCCCCTCCTCCCTTCATCACCTCCCAGCTCCAGCAGGCCGCCGCTCGCCGGCTCTCCTTCGCCGTGCGGCGCACCATGCAGATAGCCCAGCGCCTCTACGAGGGAAAGGACATCCCGGGCCGCGGAGCGGTGGGCTTGATCACCTACATGCGCACCGACTCTCCCCGCGTCTCGCAGGAGGCGCTCACCGCTGTGCGCGAGCACATTGCCGAGCGCTACGGCCCCTCCTCGCTGCCCGAATCGCCCCGGTACTTCAAGGGGAAGCGCGACATCCAGGACGCCCATGAAGCGATCCGGCCGACCTATCTCGATCTTCCACCGGAGGCCGTCGGCCCCCACCTGGCGCCCGACGAGGCCCGGCTCTACCGGTTGATCTGGGAACGCTTCGTCGCGTCGCAGATGGCCGCCGCCGTGTACGACACGACCTCCGCCGAGATCGAGGCGGGACGCGCCGTTTACCGAGCGTCGGGTTCCACCCTGAAATTCCCGGGTTACCTCGCGGCCCATGGGATCGCGGCGGAAGAGGAAGAAGACGGGGAAAAAGAGGGAGGCAAGCTGCCGCCGCTCTCGCAGGGAGAGATCTTGAAGCTCGTCGCCCTCCATGCGGAGCGCAAGCAGACGCAGCCCCCGCCGCGCTTCAACGAGGCGTCGCTCGTGAAGTTTCTCGAGGAAAACGGCATCGGCCGCCCCTCGACCTACGTGGAAATCCTTCGAAAGATCGAAGACCGCGAGTACGTCCGCAAGAAAGACCGGCGCTTCATTCCAACGGCGCTCGGGCGAACCGTCATCGAGCTGCTGATCCCGTACTTCGACGACTTCTTCGAGACCTCTTACACGGCCCGCATGGAGGAGCGCCTGGACGAAGTCGAAGAGGGGAAGCTCTCCTGGAGGAAGGCGCTGGCGGAGTTCGACCGGACCTTCACGCGCGACCGCGAACGGGCGTTGAAGGAGATGGTCTCCGGAAAGGCCGGCATTCCGCTCGGCGAGGCGCGCAAGGTCCTCTCCTTCCCGGTTGTGCCGGAGATTCCCGAGAAGTGTCCCAAGTGCGGAAAGAAACTGAAGCTCCGTATGGGAAAGAACGGGCTCTTCGTGGCCTGCGGCGGGTATCCCGCCTGCACCTTCACCGAGAACATCCCGGATCCGGAGGAAGACGTCGTCGACGCGACGGAGCTGGAGGCGACGGCGTGCGAGGAATGCGGGTCTCCGATGAAGCTGCGGCAGAGCCGCACCGGCTCGGTCTTTCTCGGCTGCACGGCGTACCCGAAGTGCCGCAACATCGTCAACGTGGCCGTCGCGGGGGGCAAGGCGGAAGCGCGACCCGACGAGCCGACGGGGGAGAGCTGCCCGCAGTGCGGCCACCCGCTGATGCGTCGCCACGGGCGCTATGGAACGTACGTGGCGTGCTCGAACTACCCCGCGTGCAAGTACAAGCCGCCCAAGCCGGTCGTCGACACGGGCGTGAAGTGCCCCAAAGACGGCGGGGTGATCGCCGAGCGCCGCGGCCGATTTCGCCCCTTCTACGGGTGTGTCAACTACCCAAACTGCGACTTCACTCTCTCCGCACGTCCAATTCCGGAGGCCTGCCCGCAGTGCGGCAATGCGTATCTGCTCCTGCGTGAGCGTAAGGGGGGCAGCTTCTTGGTCTGCGACCGCGGCGGATGCGGCTTCGAGAAGCCCGCCGGGCCTCTGCCTGCGATGAGGGAGGTCCTCCTGCCGCCGCGGGACGAAGACAACCGGACGACCTCTCGCAAGACGACAAGTAAGAAAGAACCAGTCGCCTCCGCGTCCGCGTCCCGGCCCAAGGCTCGCAGGCGCGCGGGCTGAGAGGCAGGAGAGGAGAATCGGGCGTTGCTTTCGCTCGCCCGACGCATCGGCTACCGGCACTGGCAGCGCTTTCACGGCGTTCGACGGCTGGAGCTTGCGACGCTGCTGCGTTACTTGGAGCTGTCACCCGGCCAGCGGATTCTCGATGTCGGCAGCGGAAAGGGAGCCTTCGCGGGAGCGCTCGCGAGAGGCGGACTTCGCCCGGTCGGCGCGGACCCGTCGCTCGCGGCAGTGGCGATCGCGAAACGCTGGGTCGATGGCGACGGGCGTTTTCTCCTGGCGGCGGGTGAAGCTCTGCCGCTCGCCTCCGAATCCTTCGACCGCGCCGTGTCGGTCTGCGTGCTCGAGCACACGCGAGATGACGCTCTCGTGCTCGCCGAAGTGCGCCGGGTCCTCAAACCCGGTGGGCTCTTCGCGCTGACCGTGGATTGTCTGAACTCCCCTCACGTGGAAGAAGCCTTTCGCCGCCATCACGTCTCCGAGTACCGGTGCAACCAGCTGTACGACGACACTCGAATCCGCGAGCTTCTCAGAGAGGCAGGCTTCGAAGTGCTCGGAAGCCGCTACCTTTTTACCGGCCGTTTGGCCATCGCGATCCTGCGCTGGGGCTCTCGGTTCCATTACCGCGGTCCCTTCATCCTGCTCTTTCCGGTGATCTATCCCTTCCTCTGGATCGACCACATTTTCGGGGAAGGAAGACGCTCGGGGATGATCCTGGCAGTGAAGGCGAGAAAGGCGCTTGTCATCCCGAGCGAAGCGAGGGATCTACTCTCGAGCGCTCAGTCGGGGGCAGATCCCTCGTCGCGCCGCTCCTCGGGATGACAACTGATAGAAGAAGAAGATTCGAGTCTTAGACCTCGCGCCTCTTTTCAATTCCGGCCATGGCCGCGAGGACCGGGAGGGCGTTGCGGCGATCGAAGAGAAGCATCGTGCGCGTGTTGCACTCGTGCGTGCACCGGCAGAGCGTGCGGTGCTTCTCGTCGACAAAGTCCCGCGCGGCCTCGCCCTCCCGGATCTTCGAGAAGTCGTAGCCGGCCTCGCGCACGTTTCCCAGGGCCTTTCCGATGAGCTCGCAGCCGTAGACGAAGCCGTCCTCCGAGAGGATGTACTCGCGTTCGCCTGCCAGGCAGAACTGCTCGAAGGCTCCCCCCTTGGCCTGGCGCGCGATGTACTCGGAGCGTCGCCGGTTGACCTCGCGCCGCGCTCGGGTGCGCACGCCGCGCCACCCCGTCCGGACCTCGCCGATCGGATACCGCGCGTCCTGCCTTTCACAGATCGAGGCGTAGAGATCGACGTTCAGGTTGTCCTTCAAGGAAGGATCGTAGGCCTCGCCGCGAATCAGGTTGATGGAGTGCTGGTGCGGCCGGTACGTCTCGTAGACGAAGTCGCAGAAGGCCTCGAACTCCTTCTGGTTGTCGCGCATGAAGACCGTCGTCACTCCCACGGTCAGATTGGGCGTCCGCCGCGCGAGGTCGAGCAGCGTCGTCAGCGTCGCAACCGCGCGATCGTAGAGGCCGGGCAAGCGCCGTACGTGGTCGTGGTACTCGCGGAACCCGTCGATCGAGACCGTGACACCGAAGGAGAGATCGGGCGAGAAGCTGCAGATTCTCTCCGTTGCCGCGGCGATCTCGTCGGGCCCGAAGCCGTTGGTGGGGATCGAGCAGGTGAAGAAGCCGGTGCGCTCGAAGTAGAGCCGGATGATCTCGGGCAGATCGCGGCGCAGAAAAGGCTCGCCGCCGCCGATCAAGAGCAGACGAATTGGAGGAAGAGTTGCCGTGAGTCTCTCGATCTCTTCCAACGTGAGCTCGTTCTTGCCGGCGTTGATGGGATAGAAGCAGTGCGCGCAACGCGCGTTGCAGACCGAAGTGACGAAATGAGTCCACTGAGCAATCGCGGGGCCGGGCGCAACCCAGTCCCGCGCGAGGGCGAGCGCCTGACGGACCCGGACGTTCACGCCTCCACCTCCTCGAGCTGGGACGTCTCGAATCCGCCGGACCGCTTGTACTGTCTCCGCGCGCCCAGAAAGCCCTGGATGCGCGCGATCTCTCCGGCGACGAGCCAGGGAAAGAGCGCCACAGCCCGCAGAGCGTATCGAGAGCGCAGAAGCCGCGCGAGCACGATCCAGAGGTGCGGGAAGAGAAAGAGAAGGGGCGGGAACCGGACGAGAACTCGCCCGGGGCGGTCATGCAGGACGCGGGTGCGGTAGATCGTGCGGCCGCAGTCGATCTGCCGCCGCCAAAACGTCGCTCGGTCGAGCCTCTCGTGGCGATGCGTCATGAGGATGCCGGGGTCGTACCAGAGCTTCCCGCCGGCGCGCTCCAGAACCGCGGCCGAAAAGGAGGCGTCCTCCCCGAGATTCGTCTCGACGAAGCGGGCGGGGCCGACCGCGGACCGTCGATAGGCGACCGCCAGTGTCGGGATCAGCCCCCTCGTCGCCGCGCGACGCTCGTCGATCCACTCGGAATGGTTCAGGAAGAGGTCCAGGTCTCCGAAGAGTCCGGGCCGGCCGTTGCGAACGCGGCCGCCGACCGCCACGATGTCCGGATCCGCTTCGAAGGCGGAGCGCACGCGCGCGAGCCAGTCGGAGGGAGCGACGACGTCGGCGTCCAAGAAGGCATAGACATCGCCCGCCGCGGCCTCGACCCCTACGTTACGCGCGCCCCCGGCGTTGCGCCGATCGCCGGTCGAAAGAACGCGTGCGCCGGCGCGGCGCGCCGCCTGCGCGGTCGAGTCCGTCGAGGCGTCGTCCACGACGATCACCTCGAGCGGCGGCTCGGATTGTTCGAGCGCCGAGCGGATCGAATCCGTGATAACCCGTTCTCCGTTACGACAGGGAATGATCACCGAGACGCGCATGGGAGAGCGATTGTACCGTCCGATGCGATTGTTTCGAGCTTTGAGCTCTTGCATTTTCCGGCTGACAGCTGATAGCTGAAAGCTGATGGCTCAATCCCCCTGGGCGAAATTCTCCCTTCCCGGCCCCGAACCGGCCTACGCGCGCGGGGAGTCGGTCGAGTTTCGCAAGACTCTGCGCCAGATCTTCGGCCCTTTGGTCGAGCCGGTAACCCTCTGGCCGGAAGGACGCCACCCGTGGCTCATGTCGGAGGTGCCGGTCCAAGGTTCGCTGCCGGCCCTCTTTCGCGATCTGGAAAGAAGGCTGGTGGCCTCTGGGTCGCTCTGGGTGGTCTTCCCGAAAAAGCCGTTTGCAGAGGAGCTTGGGTTTCCCTTCACCTGGAACGACGTGCAGAAGGCGGGGCTCGCTTGCGGGCTCGTCGACAACAAGATCGCGACCTTCTCACCACGGCTGACTTCGATTCGATTTGTCATCCCGCTTGCTCGCCGCAAGCGGCGTGAGCCGTAAGCCGCCAGTCGAGATCGTCTCTGCTCATGGGGCTCAAGGTCGACGCATCACGCAATCCAAACGATTCGAATCTCACTCTCGACAGCTCGGAACTCGGGATCGCCCGTATAAACCTCCGCCTTCCGGTCCTTGGCGAGGGCGGCCGCGAAGCAGTCGGCAAGCGACATCTTTCGGTGTGCTTTGATCTCGCCGGCGATCTCCGCAAGGCGCTGATCGGTGGCGACGACCTCGATGGGAAGTCCAAGGAGTTTCTCGCGGATCTCCTTCCACCTGGCTGCGCCGGCCTTTCGCTCAATCTGGTAGCGGATTTCGGCCCAGTTCGGAGCCGCGATCAGCGCGTTTTTCGAGGACTCCGCGGCCTTCTCGAGGAGAGCAACGACTTTCTCGTGTCCCTCTTCGGCGAAGAGATATGCCAGAACGGCGTAGCTATCGAGAACGGAAGCGCGCAACTTTCGCATCGTCCCGTTCCCGATCGCGGGCTCGCTCGGCGAGCAACTCTGCGGTCGCAGGCGACTCGCTCTTCAGAATCCCGCAGAGGCTCCGAATCGCAGCGCTGGTGACCGGCTGCAACACGATCTCGCCGCCGCGCTCGATGAAGCGGACTCGTGTTCCGGCCTTGATCCCGAACCGTCGGCGGATCCGTGCCGGGATGACGAGCTGACCTTTTGTCGTGACGTTACCGGTGTCCAAGGGACCTCCGAATTGAAGACTCTATCTTACATCTTAAAATAAGTAAGTCAATCTCCGAATCCCTTACTTTAGTGCTCGAATCCAACTCATTGCGGCAGCGGTGTTTGGGCTGAGTGGCTGCCTCGTAGAATGCGGACAATGAACGACTCGGTCACCATCATCGGCGCCGGCCTCGCGGGCTCGGAGTGCGCCTGGCAGCTGGCCCGGCGCGGCCACCGCGTGCGGCTCTTCGAGATGCGGCCGAAGGTCGCAACTGCGGCGCATCAGACCGACCGTTTCGCCGAGCTTGTCTGCTCGAACTCCTTCCGGTCCGACAACCCCACAAACGCCGTCGGGCTCTTGAAGCGCGAGATGGAGGAACTCGATTCTCTCGTGATCCGCTGCGCCCGCGCCGCCGCCGTGCCGGCGGGCGACGCCCTCGCAATGGACCGCCATCTCTTTGCCGGCGGCGTAACGGACGCCCTTCTCTCCTCGCCCGAAATCGAGGTCTCCCGGGAAGAGGTCCGCGAGCTCCCGCCCGATGGGTACGTCGTCGTCGCGACCGGCCCGCTCACCTCCGATGCGTTGGCCCAAGAGATCGCGCGCCTCCTCGGCACGGAATACCTCTACTTCTACGACTCGATCGCCCCGGTCGTGGCGGCGCACTCGCTCGACCTCTCGAAGATGTTCGCGGCCTCCCGCTATGGAAAAGGGGACGGGGCGGATTACTGGAACTGTCCGCTGACCCGCGAGGAGTACGAGTCGTTTCTCGACCTGCTGCTCGCGGGAGAGACGGTCCCGGTCCACGACTTCGAGAAGGGGATCTATTTCGAAGGGTGCCTCCCCATCGAGGTCATGGCGGAGCGCGGCCGGGAGACGCTGCGGCACGGGCCCATGAAGCCGATGGGTCTTCCGCATCCCGGGACCGGAAAGATCCCGCACGCCGTCGTGCAGCTTCGGCAGGACGATCTGGCGCGCGAGCACTACAACTTGGTCGGCTTCCAGACGAAATTGAAGATCGCCGAGCAGCAGAGGATCTTCCGGACGATCCCCGGGCTCGAGAACGCCCTCTTCGTCCGCTATGGAATGCTCCATCGCAACACGTACATCCACTCTCCGGCGCATCTGGATCGCTTCTGGCGCCTGAAGCGGGATCCGCGGATCTTCTTTGCCGGCCAGCTCACCGGCGTGGAAGGCTATGTCGAGAGCGCGGCGACGGGGCTCGCCGTGGGACGGACGATCGGACAGCTTCTGGAAGGGCGGGAACCGGCTCCGATTCCCTCGACGAGCGCGATTGGCTCTCTGTCTCGCCACTGCTGTGAGCGGCCGCCCGAGCAGAAGTTCGAGCCGATGAACGTCTCCTTCGGCCTGATCGAAGACACCTCCCACTCGCCGATCCGCGACAAAGCCGAGCGCCGGCGCCGGATGGTCGAGCGCGCCCTCGCCGCCATTCGGGAGTGGAATCTGGAGACTCAGCCGCGGCTCCTGGACGTCCAGCGAGTCCAATGATTGCGAATTTCGAAATTCGAATTGCGAAGTTGGAGGCCCGAGTCATTCCGAAATTCGAAATCCGAAATCCGAAATTCCCCACTCCATGCTGACCTGGGAGGACATTGCACAGGCTCGCCGCCGCATCGATGGGGCCGCGATCCGCACGCCGGTCCTTCGCTCGCGGCAGTTCGACGAAGAATCGGGGGCGCAAGTTTTCTTCAAGGCGGAGAACTTCCAGCGCGCGGGGGCGTTCAAGTTCCGGGGCGCATATAACAAGATCCGGTCCGCCCAGGAAGCCGGACCCGTGGCCGAGGTCGTGGCCTACTCTTCGGGCAACCACGCCCAGGCGGTTGCGCTGGTCTCGAGACTCTTGGGCGTGAAGGCCACGATCGTGATGCCAAACGACGCCCCGACGGCCAAGCTCGCCGCCACCCGCGGCTACGGCGCCGAGGTCGTCCTCTATGATCGATACGGCGAGAGTCGCGACGAGATCGGCAGGCGATTGGTCGAGGAGCGAGGAGCGTTGCTCGTGCCTCCCTTCGACGACGAAAAGATCATGGCGGGAGCGGGCACAGCCACGGCCGAGCTCTTAGACGACGTGCCGGAGCTCGACTTTCTCCTCGTTCCCGTCTCGGGCGCGGGCTTGATCGCGGGCTCGGCAACGGCAGCCAAACATCTGCGGCGTGAGATCCGGATCTTCGGAGTCGAGCCGGAGACCGCCAATGACACCGCCCTCTCGCTGGCCAAGGGAGAGCGTGTCTCGATTCCCGTGCCGCGCACGATCGCCGACGGGCTTCAGGTGCCGTGTCCCGGAGAGCTGACCTTTCCGATCGTGCAGAAAACCGTGGAGCGGATTCTTCTCGTATCTGACGACGAGATGATCGACACACTCTCCTGGATGCTTGAGCGCATGAAGATCTTGATCGAGCCCTCGGGCGTGGCCGGGGCGGCTGCCGTGCGCCACCGGAAGGCGGACTTTGCCGGAAAGCGGGTGGGGGTGATCCTTTCGGGAGGCAACGTGGATCGGGAGAAACTCGCCGGTTATCTGAAGAAGTCGGTTTTGCTCGTATGAATTCTGACTGTCGACCGTCGATGCTCCTCTGCGAAGCAGCGCTCCGCTGCGGAGCACGAGCTGTGGACTGTCGACTGACCCACGCGCTTGCCGTGATGCTCCTGGTCGCGGTAGCGGCTCCCGCCGCGCTCGCGCACGACTTCTGGATCGAACCTTCGACTTTTCGTCCGGCGGTCCCCTCGCAATGGAACGTCGCGCTGCGCGTCGGCCAGGACTTTCGCGGCGACCCGGTTCCGCGCGACGACCGCAAGATCGCCCGCTTCGTGCTCGTGGGACCGGCGGGGGAGTCGGCGATCCCGGGGCTGCCCGGCACCGATCCCGCAGGATTTGCGCGCACCGATCGGCCGGGCCTCGCCGTCATCGGCTACCGCAGCCGGCGCACACCGATCGAGCTCGACGCGGAGAAGTTCGAGAAGTACCTCCTTGAGGAGGGGCTTGAGCACGTGTCGAAGGCTCGCGCCGAGCGCGGCGAGACCGGCAGGCCCGGCCGCGAAGTCTACTCGCGCTGCGCCAAGTCCATCGTGCTGGCGGGTGGCGCTCGGGATTCCGGTTACGACCGGCCGCTCGGTTTCACGCTGGAGCTCGTTGCCGAGAAGATTCCGGAAAGACCCGGCGACCTCCCGGTTCGGCTTCTTTACGAAGGACGAGCGCTCGAGGGAGCGCTCGTCGTGGCGATGAACCGCGATGAGCCCGAAGGAAAGATTTCCGCAAGAACGGGGCGCGACGGGCGGGTCCGGTTGCGCCTCGCCCGCTCTGGCGCCTGGCTCGTCAAGGTGGTCCACATGATCCCGGCCCCCAAAGAGACCGGAGCCGATTGGGAGAGCCTCTGGGCTTCGCTCACGTTCGAAATTCCGTGAGCCATGAGACGTGAGACGAAGCCGGGAGGTCGGCCCTTCATCCTGAACGGTGGATAAGCCCCGGAAATAGTCGGAACTTCCACGCTATTAAAGATCCCGCCGTGAAATCTCTGCTCGACACGACCGCAATCGCCGGGCTCATCCTGTTGTCTGCCGCCTGCGGCCGCCCGGAGAAGCCGTCGCCCGCCGCGCCGCCGCGCCGCTACGTCTTGAGGGGAGTCATCGAGTCCGTCGACACCGCTCGCCCCTCGATCACCGTCGCGCACGAGAGCGTTCCGGGCTTCATGGACGCGATGACCATGGCGTTTCCGGTTCGCGAAGATCCGCAGGTCTTCGCGATCCTGCGTTCTGGAGACAAGATCGAGGCGACGCTCGTCGTCGACGGGGACCAATACTGGCTCGAGAAGATCCTGACCAGAGGCTTCGTTCGCACGCCGGCCGCGAATGTTGCTTCCGCCGGCTCGGCCGCGGCCGCAGTCACTCCCGCGCCCAACCGTGCGGTCGGGGTCGGAGATCCTTTCCCGGACTTCACGCTCACGGATCAGACGGGGCACGCCGTGCGCCTCTCGCAGTTTCGCGGTGAGCCCGTGGCGCTCACGTTTCTCTACACGCGTTGCCCGATCGCGACCGCCTGCCCGATGACCACGGCGAAGTTCTCGCGTCTGGACGCCATGCTGGCCGAGAAGAAGTTCGGCGAGCTGCTGACGGTGACGGTGGATCCCGAGCACGACACGCCTCGAGTCCTGGCCGACTACGCGAAGAAGGCGGGAGCCGATCCAAAGCGCTGGAAGTTTCTGACGGGAGACCCGAAGGCGGTCGCCGAGGTCGCCTCCCGTTTCGGCATCCTCTATTACCCCGAGCGCGGGCAGATCGTTCACGGTCAGGGGGTCGCCGTGATTGATCCCAAGGGCCGGCTCGCGACGGCCTACTACGGAAACGAGTGGCAGCCGGAGCACATCCTGCGGGATCTGGAGAGAGCGAGGTAACGGGTTGAAACGACCGAGACTCCTCGTCGGGACGGTTTTCGGCGGGCTGGCGGCAATGGGCGTGACCCTCTTCGCTCTGCAGAGCTCGGAGCATCCCTCTCCGCGCTTCAAGGAGTATTGCGCCAGGTGCCATGGCGAGGATGGCCGGGCACAGACCTCCAAGGGTAAGCGGCTCAAGGCCCAGGACTTCACCGACTCCGAATGGCAATCCGCCAAGAGCGACGCCGATCTGATCAAGACCGTCACCAAGGGGGGCGAAGACATGCCCGCCTTCGGAAGGAAGCTGACAAAGGAGCAGATCGAGAGTCTGGTGAAGGACGACGTGCGGGGGTTTGGGAAGAAGGACAGTCGGTAGTGACCGAAGCCTCGGATCCGGGCTACCGACTACCGACTACTGACTACCGACTCGTTAGTACACCGCATCCGCGAAGGAAAATCCCAGGATGTCCGCCAGAGCCTCGGGGAGACGGCGAGCCTGCCCCACGGATCGCTCGTCGACAATCGCGCAAAGCTTGAACTTCGCGCCGGGCAGCTTGGCGGCTGCGGGGGAAGTCGAGAACTGCCGCGCCGCGTCCCATAGCTCGCGTCCCGTGGCCAGCTCCGCCTCGGCATTCTTGACCAGGCCCTGAAGCTCGACGTGACGGGCGTACTCCGGAATGCGGATCAAATCGTGTCGCACGCTGGAGCTGTCGATAAAGACATCGTCGGCCGGCCGGGAGGTCGAGAGAGCCGCATCCAGCGGCGCGCGCGTGACGAGCAGGCACGGCTCCGAATCGGCCTTCGCCGAGACGAGAGCACCCACGCGTTTAGCGACGGCCTCGGCCGTGGCGCCATCGGGCGCGAGAAGGATTTCTTTCTCCGCCAGACGCACGAGGCCGATGAGAATCGATACGACCGGCGTTGCCCCATCCGATTCGGAGAAGGCTTGGCGATCGATCCAGAGAGCCGGGCGCCTCTCTTTGTAGGGCGGCTCTCGATGGATCGCGCGAAACGGCCGAAGCTCCATAGGAACGCCATTCTAGGACGTGGGGCGAGAGACGTGACGCGTGAGGCGTGAGGCGCGCCGAATGCTGGCGACGGCGCCGAATTCCGTCATTCGCCTGATGCCTTTCGCCTTACGCCTGACGAACAGTTACACTCTTTTCGGGTGATCACGCTCTCGCAGGCCATCGATCGATTTGGGTCCTATCTGGCCGACGAACGCCGCTTTTCCGCCGCGACCGTCATCGCCTACCGCGCCGACCTCGACCGCTTCGCCACTTTTTGGGAAACGGAATTCGCGCACCAGCGAGCGGAGAAGACTCCTCTTTCGAAGGTCGATACGCTCGCGGTTCGCTCTCACCTGGCCTGGCTCCGCCGCGCACAGCTCTCCAACCGTTCTTTGTCACGCCATCTCTCCACCCTGCGGGCCTTCTTCCGGTGGGCCTGTCGAGAAGGGCAACTGGAGACGAACCCGACGCGGGGATTGCCGGCGCCCCGGGTTGCGCGGACGCTTCCCCGTGCGATGACCCTTTCGGACACCGAACAGCTTCTCTCCGCCGAGGACGAAGTCGGCGCCTTTCCCCAACGCGAGCGGGCGCTCTTTGAGCTTCTCTACGCGACGGGGCTTCGAGTCTCCGAGGTCGCAGGGCTCGATCTGGAAGATGTCGACTTCTCCTCGCGCCTGGTGCGGGTCACTGGAAAGGGGCGCAAGGAGCGCATCGTTCCCTTCGGTGAGCCGGCCGAGCAGGCGTTGCGCGATTACTTACCGCTTCGCGCGGAGATGCTGGCCGCGTATCCGGATAGGGGAAGCCCGGAACCCGGCGAGCCTCTCTTCGTCAACGCGCGGGGAGGCCGACTCACGACACGATCGATGGCGCGGTTGCTCAAGAAACGCCTGCGCGCGGCGGGGCTGCCCGCCAACATCAGCCCCCATGCGCTCCGCCATACCTTCGCAACCCATCTGCTGCAGGCTGGTGCGGACCTGCGCGCGATCCAGGAGCTGCTGGGGCACGCCTCCCTCTCAACCACGCAGAAGTACACGCACTTGGACGCGGCGCGACTGGCCGACGTCTACCGGCGCTCCCATCCCAGAGCGTAGGAATTTCGAATTGCGAATTTCGAATTGCGGATTGGAGGATCCAAAAATCCGAAATCCGAAATCCGAAATCCGAAATTCTTTCTTGGTCGCCGTAGTCCTTCTCGTATCGGTCGCCGCCGCTCGGCGAACGCCGACGCCGACTCCTCCCACTCTTCCTCCCGTTCTGGCCGATATCGATCGGATCGTGCGTGAGAAGTTTTGGGATCCGAAATTGAAGGGCGTGGATTGGAAGGGTGCCGTGGCGCGAGCCGCCCAGGACATCTCCGGCGCGCGGACTCTCGCGGAGCGGGACGCCGTCTATGACACATTGCTCGCGCGGCTGGAGGACTCGCACACTTTTCGAGTCCCGGCGGGGCGGCTTCCGCCGCACGACTGGGCGACCGCCGGGCTTCGGATCGGTTCCGACGGAGACGGGTACACGGTCAAGGGCGTCATTCCCGACTCGCCGGCCGACCGCGCAGGGTTGCGTCTGGCCGACCGCGTGCTCGCCGTCGATGGGAAAACGTACGGCCGGAAGCCCGTCAGCTTCCGCGATCTTTTCCTCGTCTTCGAAGGGACGATTGGCTCGACAGTCCGCGTGACCTGGGCGCGCGGGCCCGACTTCGAGGAGCGCACGGCGCTTCTGACGCGCACACCGGAGGAACCGGGAGACGCGCTCGTCTGGAAGAGCGCGCGGATCATCCGCCGCGAGGGAAAGGCCTACGGCTATGCCCGCGTCTGGGGCCTCTCCTCGCAGACGGCGCTGGCTCTCGTCGATCTCCTGCTGGACCGCGAGGAGTCGGCGCATGCGAAGTCGGAGCTCACGGGTTGGGAAGAAATCGAAGGATTGCTCTTAGACGTGCGCGCCAACAGCGGAGGCTACGACCCGAATATTCTCGCGACCTTCTTGCGCGGACGGTGGTCGAGCGGAGACTACTGGGTCGTGCGGCGAGGAGAGCGGCGTTTGAAGCCTCCGGAGTACCGGCCATTACCGGTTGTTCTCTTGATCAACTCGGGAACGGCATCGGCTGGAGAGAGCCTCGCGCTAAAGTTTCGCCGCCACCGGATCGGGCCGATCGTGGGAGAGCGCTCGGCCGGGATGGCTTCGGGAGGGGCTTCCGCCGAAACCCTCGCGGACGGCTCCACGCTCTGGCTGTCGCGCAGCGCGATCGAGGACGCCGAGGGCCGCTCCTACGAGGGGCAGGGCATCCCCCCCGACGTCGCCGTAGCGGACCATCCGGCGGCCGCCGCAAGCGAGGAGGACGCAGTCATCGAGGCGGGGATCAAGGTCCTTGCCGGGAATCGAGAAACGTCAAACGTCAAACGTTAAACGTGGCTTCGTTTCACGTTTAGCGCTTAACGTTTTGCGAGTCTCCAGATATCCTCGGCGGTGATGGATTCGACAGCGAAGTGGCATTCGACCACTGTCGTGTGCGTGCGTCACAACGGGCACGTGGCAATGGTCTCCGACGGCCAGGTCACCCTGGGCACAACGGTGATGAAGCAGAAGGCGGCGAAGATTCGGCGTCTGAAGGGGGGCGAGGTGCTCGCCGGCTTCGCGGGGTCTTCGGCGGACGCGTTCGCCCTCTTCTCTCGCTTCGAGTCGAAGGTCGAGGAGTACCGCGGCAACCTGGAGCGCGCCGCGATTGAGCTGGCGAAGGACTGGCGCACGGACAAGATGCTGAGGCAGCTCGAGGCCCTCTTGATCGTCGCCGACCGGACGATCTCGCTCTTGATCTCGGGCACCGGAGACCTCATTTCGCCCGAGGAGGGAATCCTGGCCGTGGGTTCGGGAGGCCCCTATGCGTTGGCGGCGGCGCGAGCGCTGCTCAAGCACCGCTCCGATCTCTCCGCGGCCGACATCGCCAAAGAATCTCTGCTGATCGCCTCCGCGATCGATATCTACACCAACGATCAGATGACGCTGGAGGAAATCTGAGGGGAAGTCGATAGTCCATAGTCGGTAGTCAGTAGTGGAGCACGGCTTTTCTGGACTACCGACTACCGACTACTGACTACCGACTCGTCAAGCTGTCCTGCTATCCTCGCCCAAGATGAGAATCGGAGTTAGCACTTCATGGTCTTCCTGATGCCTGGAGAGCGGACGGCGGAGATCGACAGATCGGTCGGGGCGGCGCGGACACCGCGCGAGATCGTCGTCGAGCTGGACAAGTACATCATCGGCCAAAAGCGGGCCAAGAAGGCGGTCGCGGTCGCGCTGCGCAACCGCTGGCGGCGGCAGCAACTGTCGCCCGAGATCGCCCGAGAGATCCTGCCGAAGAACATCCTGATGATCGGCCCGACGGGGGTCGGCAAGACCGAGATCGCCCGGCGCCTCGCGCGCCTGGCCGACGCGCCGTTCTTGAAGGTCGAGGCCTCCAAGTTCACGGAGGTCGGGTACGTCGGGCGCGACGTCGAGTCGATCGTGCGC
>Ga0070706_100001388_pt1 | contig 25672 bp, 19 predicted proteins | sample KBSK5501metaG_FD_65476 | JGI IMG/M metagenome (GOLD analysis project Ga0070706, IMG submission 65476) | Corn, switchgrass and miscanthus rhizosphere microbial communities from Kellogg Biological Station, Michigan, USA - KBS K5-50-1 metaG | ecosystem: Host-associated > Plants > Roots >... | reverse complement strand
GGTTCTTGACCTTGATCAGGTACTTGCCGCGGGAGCGATCGCGCGGCTCCAGCTTGAGATAGCAGGAGACCACCGGGCGACCGGCCGGCTGGACCCGGGTCAGCCGCTCCAACTGCAGCGCGACCCTGCTCTCCCCGCCCGGCACCCGCCGGCCGGGTGCACGCGCCGGGCGCCGCGTCGGGCCCGTGACCCGGTCAGAAAAAGACCGGCTCGCGATAGTTGCCATAAATCTCCTCCAGCACATGCCGGATCTCGAACAGCGTGCAGTAGGCGCGCGCGGAGTCCAGCATGGCGGGTATCACGTTGCGATCATCGGCGGCCGCGGCGCCGAGTGCCGCTAGCCGTTGTGTCACCAGGCCGGAATCCCGCCGGCCCTTGAGCTCGGCCAGGCGCCGGCGCTGGACGCGCTCGGCGTCCTCGCCGACCTTGAGAATCTCGACCGGCGCCTCGGCCTCCTCCAGGAAGTCGTTCACGCCCACGATGAGGCGGCGCCGCTGCTCCACCTCCGCCTGGAACCGGGCGGACGCGCCGGCGATCTGCCGTTGAAACCAGCCAGACTCGATCGCCCGGACGACCCCACCCTGCGCCTCGATCTCGGCGAAGAGCCCTTCGGCCTCCCGCTCGAGGCCGTCGGTGAGCGCCTCGACTAGATACGACCCGCCCAGCGGATCGGCGACGTTGGCGACGCCGGTCTCGTAGGCCAAAATCTGCTGGGTGCGGAGCGCCACCCGAACGGACTCCTCGGTGGGCAGGGCCAGGGTCTCGTCCAGCGCGTTGGTGTGCAGCGACTGGGTCCCGCCCAGCACCGCAGCGAGCGCCTGGTACGCCACCCGCACGATGTTGTTGTGCGGCTGTTGCGCGGTGAGCGTAACCCCGGCAGTCTGGCAGTGGAACCGCATCCGCCAGCTGCGCGGGTCTTTGGCCCCGTACTTCTCCTTGAGCGCGCGCGCCCAGATCCGGCGGGCGGCGCGGAGCTTGGCGATCTCCTCGAAGAAATCGTTGTGGACGTCCCAGAAGAACGAGAGCTGGGGGGCGAAGCGATCGACGTCGAGCCCGCGAGCGATGCCGTGTTCGACGTAGCAGAACCCGTTTGCCAGCGTGAACGCCAGCTCCTGCGCCGCGGTCGCGCCGGCCTCGCGAATGTGGTATCCCGAGATCGAGATCGGGTTCCACTTGGGCGTATGCTCCGCCGCCCACTCGAAGAGGTCCACGATGATCTTGAGCGCCGGCTCCGCCGGGTAGATCCAGGCGTGCTGGGCCATGTACTCCTTGAGGATGTCGTTCTGGATCGTCCCCCGGAGCTGGGCGACGGGCACGCCCTGGCGCTCGGCCGCGGCGACGTAAAAGCAGAACAGAATCGCGGCGGGCCCGTTGATCGTCATGGAGGTGGAGACCTGATCGAGCGGGATGCCGTCGAACAGCGCTTCCATGTCGGCCAGACTCGAGATCGCCACTCCGCACTTCCCGACCTCGCCCTCGGAGCGCGGGTGGTCGGAGTCGTAACCCATGAGGGTGGGGAAGTCGAACGCGACCGAGAGCCCCGTCTGTCCCCGCGAGAGCAGGAACTTGTAGCGCTCGTTCGTGTCCTCGGCAGTTCCGAACCCGGCGAACTGCCGCATGGTCCAGAGCCGACCGCGGTACATCGTTTCGTGGATCCCCCGGGTGAAGGGATATTCTCCCGGAAGGCTGAGCCGGTCCGCGGATCCCCGCACCAGGTCCACAGGGGTGTAGACCGGCTCCAGCGTCCGGGCAGACACGGTGGTGAAATCGGCGTCGGCCCGCACTGGAAGGCCCGCGATCCGCGCGCGCCAGGCCTGGACCTCCGCCCGGAGCCGCTCCAGCTCCCGCTCCCGCTCCGTCGGCCGCTCCGTGTCCCGCCGATCGGAATCGAGATTCCAGGTCGTCATACCCGCTCACCCTGTCGCAAGCCCTCGAGGATCTCGGCCGCCAGATCGTAGGGGCTCAGGCGGCCGTCGGCCAGCTCGTCGAGCCGCTCGCGCACCAGCCGGTCGGCGGAGGTTTCGTCCCACAGCCAGCGGCGCGCAGCGCGATCCACCACCTCCCGGGTACGCTCGAGCAGCCGCCGCCGGCGGCGCCGGCCGAGCTCACCGGATTGCTCCAGCCACGCGTGATGCCGCTCGAGCGCGTCGATCACCGGCTCGGTCCCCTCACCCCTCACGGCCGAGGCGAGGAGGACGGGCTGCTCCCAGTCTCCCGCCGGAGGCACCGGGGGCGCCCCGCGCGGCGCCCCCGTCCTTCCGTGATGCGCCGGCACGTGGCGATAGGCATTCCCCAGCCGGATGCCCAGCGTCACTTCGATCTCCTGGCGGAGCTTGTCGGCGCCGGGACGGTCCGCCTTGTTCACGACGAAGAGGTCCGCCACTTCCATGAGGCCGGCCTTGAGCGCCTGGATGCCATCGCCCGACTCCGGCACGAGCACCAGCAGGGTCGAGTCGGCCATCCGGGCGACGTCCAGCTCGGACTGCCCGACGCCCACCGTCTCGACCAAAATCCGGTCGAACCCGGCTGCGTCGAGCAGGTCGCAGACCTCGCGGGTCGTAGTCGCCAGCCCGCCGAGCGAGCCCCGGCTCGCCATGGAACGGATGAAGACACCGTGATCGAGGGCGACCGACTCCATGCGGATGCGGTCGCCCAACAGGGCGCCGCCGGTGAAGGGGCTGGTGGGATCCACGGCCACGACCGCGACGGTCAACCCTCGCGCCCGATACGCGGTGACCAACCGTTCGGCCAGCGTGGACTTTCCGGCCCCCGGCGGGCCGGTGAGGCCGATCCGGCGGGCACGCCCGAGGTGTGGATGGACCCCGGCGAGGAGCCGCTCGAACCCCGGCCGGGCGTTCTCCACCTCCGAGATCGCCCGGGCCACGGCCGCAGTACGGCCGGCCAGGAGATCCCCGAGCAGCCGATCGGAGGTCATATGTAGTGAAAGGTCGCCTCGCCCCCGGGGAGAGGCAAGCTTATTCGGATTGGCCCGCCGCGGGCGCCCGCCGGCGCTCGACCATTCGGATGACGGCGAGCACGGCGATGCCCACGACGAGCCCGCCGAGCAGCAGGAACTCGAACCGCTTCACCCGCCCGAGAAGGGCTTCGGCGCCGTCGCCGACCAGATAGCCCAACCCCACAAAGAAGCTCGCCCCGAGCACGCAACCGATGGCATCCACCATCACGAAGCGATGAAACGGGAGGGCGTGGAGCCCCCAGAAGAGCATCGTGGCGTTCTTGGTCCCGTAGACGAACCGCGCCGCGACGATCTGCCAGATCCCGATCTTCCGGGTGATCGCCTCGACCCGCGGTCCGACGCGCCGGTAGAACGCGGCGTTCTTGAGCCGCCCGGTGTTGAACCGCCCGACCGCGTACCAGATGCAGTCGGCGCAGAACGCTCCGACCGCCGCTACCCCGATGGCGACCTGGGGGCGGAAATACCCCTGATGGGCGACCACCCCGCCCAGGACCATCGAGAGATCGCCCTCGAGGCCGGCGCCGAGGAAGACGGCGGCGAGGCCGTAGCGGATGATGAGCTGGGTGAGCCCCACGCGGCGCCTATGTCAGCCGAGCCGGGCAAGCGCCCGAGCCCGCGCGAGAGCCTCGTCAATCGTCCCCACGAGATTGTCGCCTCCCAGAACGTCGAGCAGGCCGGCGCGCTCCAGCGCGACCATCGGCTGGGCGTGGAGCCCGACGACGAGCACGCGCGTGCCGCCGGCGCGGAAACGGCCGAGCATGTCCTTGAGGGCATGCAGGCCGGTGGAGTCGATGGCGCTCACCTGGCGCATGATCAGCACCAGCACGCGCGGCGTCCCCGCCACCGCGCTGAGCGTGTCCTTGAGCTTCTCGGCGGCCCCGAAGAAGAACGGGCCGTCGATGGCGTAGATCTGGACCCCGGGTGGGATCTCGCGACCGGCGACATCCGAGTACAGGGGCGAGTCGGTCGCCGTTTCCGCACCGAACTCGCGGGTGAGAGCGCTCACGTTGGTGACCTCTGCCATGCGCTTCATGAACAGGAAGGCTGCGGCGACCAGCCCGACCTCGACCGCGACCGTCAGGTCCACCAACACCGTGAGCGAGAACGTGAGCAGCAGCACGATCACGTCGCTCTTCGGCGCGCGGAGCTCGGACACGAAGGTGCGCCAGTCGGCCATATGATAGCTCACCACCACGAGGATCGCGGCGAGGGCCGCCATCGGGATGAGCCCGGCCCAGCGGCCGAAGAACAGCGTGATGAGGAGCAGCGTCGCCGCATGGATCATCCCGGCAACCGGGGTGCGGCCGCCGTTGCGCACGTTGGTGGCGGTGCGGGCGATGGCCCCGGTCGCCGGAATCCCGCCGAAAAGCGGCGAAGCGAGGTTGGCGACGCCCTGCGCCACCAGCTCCATGTTGGACCGGTGACGCCCGCCGATCATGCCGTCGGCGACCACGGCGGATAGGAGGGACTCGATGGCGCCGAGCAGGGCAATCGTGATCGCCGGCTGCACCAGCTGGCGGGCGGTCTCCCACGTCACCTGAGGAACCCGCGGGCTGGGCAACCCCCCGCTGATCTCGCCAAAGCGGGCGCCGATGGTCTCGACATTCAGGTGAAGCATCTGGACGGCAGCCGTGGCCAGGACGAGCGCCACGAACGGTCCGGGAATACGGCGGCTCACCTTGGGCCACAGCTGGATCACGACGATGGAGCCCATCGCGATCGCGATGGCCCACGGGTTGACCGCGGCGAGGTGCCCCGCGTAGCTGCGCCACTTCTCGACGAACTCGGCCGGCACCGACGCGATATCGAGGCCCAGGAAGTCCTTGACCTCGCCCGAGAAGATCACGACCGCGATGCCGGAGGTGAAGCCGGTGGTCACGGGATAGGGAATGAATTTGATCGCCCCGCCCAGCCCTGCCAGTCCGAGCGCGAGGAGCATAACGCCGGCCATGAGGGTCGCGATCGTCAGCCCTTCCATCCCGTATCGCTGCACAATCCCGTAGACGATCACGACGAAGGCGCCGGTGGGTCCGCCGATCTGCACCCGGGAGCCGCCGAGCGCCGAAATCACGAACCCGGCGATGATCGCGGTGTAAAGGCCCGCCTGGGGCGTGACCCCGCTGGCAATAGCGAACGCGATCGCCAGCGGCAGGGCCACGATGCCGACGATCACCCCGGCCACCAGATCGGCGAGGAACTGCTCCCGGGTGTACCCCTTGAGCGTGGTGGTCAGCTTGGGAACGAGCACGCTCACTCCTCGATGAATCGGACGGCCGGGGTTGCGGAGGCTGGAATCTACAGGGCGAACCCGGTCTGTCACCCAAGCGTTTGGAAGACGCGCGGCCCCACCCTCGCCGGGGCCGCGGCCGTGGCGCGGGACAAAGTGGCGCAATAGGCTTGATGGGGCGGGCCAGAACGTCCCCGGGAGTGCTAGATTGGTGGCGAGTCGGGGTCGGAAAATCGGGTAACCCCGTCAAAAGGCCAACTTGGCCCGGTGGCTGCCTTCTTGCCTCAGGGCCGGTGCCGTCCCGTCGGATTGCCAGGAACAGGGGCCCGTCACCAGGAAGCGAACGTCTGATGCGCATCGCGCTCGTCACCGAGTTCTACTACCCGCACCTCGGCGGCGTCACCGAGCACGTCCACAATCTCGCCAAGGTCTACAACGCGGCCGGCCATCATGCCATCGTCGTGACGTCCAACATGACGATGCCCAGTGGGGCGCCTGACGCGCACGAGTACGAGCGGGACGAGGACTTCGTTCGCCGCATTGGGACCAGCCGGATCATCTACAGCAGCGGATCGTTCGCCCGTATCACGACTGGGTGGGGGCTCCGCCGCCAGCTGCGCGACCTGTTCCGGCGGGAGCAGCTGGACGTGGTCCACATCCACGGCGGCCTGGCGCCGACTTTCGGGATCGTGACCCCCTTCGCGGCTTGGGACCTCGACCTTCCGGTGGTGGCGACCTTCCATTCCTGGTTCCCCAGGTCCCACCTGCTGCGCCTGTTTCGCCGACCGGCGCAGTGGGGCATGGATCGGCAGGCGGCCAACATCGCGGTGAGTCAGCCGGTGGTCGAGGCGCACGCCCGGTACGTGAACGCCGATTGGGAGATCATCCCCAACGGGGTGGACACCGGGTTCTTCCGGCCGAACGGGCGGCGTCCCGACGACGCGTTGACGGGCGGCCCCCGGCTGCTGTTCCTCGGGCGGCTGGACCCCCGGAACGGGTTGGAGACCGTGCTCCGCGCGATGCCTACGGTGCTGGATCGCTTCCCCGACACTACGCTCGTGGTGGCCGGCGACGGACCCCTACGCCCGCTCTACGAGCGGCTGGCGCGGCCGGTAGCGGACCGGGTCCAGTTCCTCGGGCGCGTGAACGGCGACCGCCCCGACGTCTACGGCTCGGCAGACCTCTATCTCTGCCCGACCACCAAGGCTTCGTTCGGCATCACCCTGCTCGAGGCGATGGCGTGCGGCACGCCCCTCGTCGTCTCCGACATCACCGGCTTCCGCGAGCTGGTGAGCGGCGGCTCGGAAGCCGTGCTGGTGGACAAGGACGACGCCGGCGCGTGGGCCAGGACGGCCATCGACCTCATCGCCGATCCGGCTCGGCGGGCCGGGATGCGGGATGCCGGCCTGCGGAAGGCGCAGACCTTCGCCTGGCCCCGCGTCGCCGAGCAGGTGTTCGCGGTGTACCAACGGGTCACCAAATGATCGCTACCGCCCTCGCGGCGGCGGCCACGGCCGGCGCTGCGGGGCTCGTCACCTTCGGCGCGCTGGAGCCGAACAACGGACTCTTCGGTCCGGTGACCGGGCGGGGACCACGGGGCCGGGGCGTCTACCTCACGTTCGACGACGGACCGAACGCGGACGCGACGCCGGCCATTCTCGAGACCCTCGCGGCCAAGGCGGTCCCCGCGGCGTTCTTCGTGGTCGGGCGCCATGTGGCCCTCTTCCCGGATCTGGCGCGGAAGGTGGCCGCGGCACATCCCGTCGGCAACCACACCCAGTCACACGCGAAGCTCCACCGGCTTGGCCCGCGCCGGATCGCGCGGGAGGTGCGGGAGGCACACGAAACGATCGTGTCGGTCGTGGGGACGACGCCCCGGATGTTCCGGGCGCCTCACGGGTACCGGAATCCGTTCTTGTTTCGGGCCGTGCGGCCGTTCGGCTATCACGTGATGGGCTGGACCTTCGGCGTCTGGGACACGGCCCGGCCGGGGTCCGCGGAGATCCGTCGGCGGATGCTCGCCAAGGTCGGCCCGGGCGCCATCCTGTTGCTGCATGACGGCGACGGGTACGATGCCCACGGCGACCGCCGGCAGACCGCGGAGGCGTTGCCCGGGATCATCGACGATGTACGCGCCGCCGGCTACGAGTTTCGACCGCTCACCGAGCTGCTGACTGCATGACCCGCTTTCGCTGGATCTTCGTCCTGCTCGGCATCCTGAGCGCCGCGCTCGCAGTGCGCTTCGCGCTGCGGTTCCCGTGGACCGGGACGCTCGACGCCATCGCCGACGCCGACTGGCTTCTGCTCGCCGCGGCCAGCGTCGCGAACCTCGCCTCACTCGTGGCGAAGGGCTGGGCTTGGCACCTGCTGCTTCGCCCGGCAGCCCCGCATCGCTGGCAGACTGCCCAAGCGGGCACGTTCGTCGGGGCGGCGGTGAACTCGGTGAGCGTGTCGGTGAGCGGCGAGGCGGCGCGGGTCCAACTGGCGGCGAGCCGCGACGGCGTGCCGATCGGCGCCGCGATCTGGTCGCTGGTGTGGTGCCGGGTGATCGAGGCCGTCGCCCTCGTGCTCTTCCTCGCCGCCGCGCTCGCGATGATCCCGACCGACGGGTGGCTCACCCGCATGGAGATCGGCGCCTGGGTGATCCTCGCCGTCCTCGCGCTGCTCACCGTTTTCGGGGCGTGGCCTCGGCTGGTAGCGCTGGTGCCCGCCGCGTGGCGGCCACCGCTCCACGGGCCGACCGGAATTCTCGAGCCGTCCCGCCTGGTGGCCCCGCTCGCGCTCGCGGTGGTGAGCTGGGTGGCCCAGTGGGTGACCTACCACTGGGCCTTGGTCGCGACCCACGTCTCGACATCGGCCGCCGTGTCGCTCGTGGCGCTCGTGATGGCCAACATCGGCGGCATCTTCCGGATCACCCCGGGTAACGTCGGCGTGCTCCAGGCGTCCCTGGTCCTCGGCATGCTGGCGTTCCACATCCCGGAGGACCAGGCGCTCGCGGCGGGCCTCACGCTCCAGGCCGTCCAGGTCCTCCCGGTGCTCGCGATCGGCGTGGCGCTCGTCGGCGCCCAGGGTCTCCGCAGTTTCGCCACCAAGCGCGCGGAGAGCGCGGGAGCCGCGTGAGCATGGCCGTGAACGCCGAGCCGCTGGTCCGCCACCCCGGCTTCGCCGCCCCGGCGGAGACTGCGGAGCGCCCGTCGATGGGTCTGGCGCAGCGGCTCGCGATCCTGACAGCGGCATTGGCCCTGCTACTCGTCCTCGGGGCGACGGAGATCTCCCTGTCCTGGTCGGCCCGCTCGCGGGTCGAGGACTTCCGCGACGACGCGATGTCGCTGGCCAACACCATCTCCGCGTTGCTCACGGACATCGCTCCCACCGGCGACCCCGACTCGCTCGCCGAGGGGCTGGAGGGCGAGTCGCTCCACCGGCTCGGCCCGACCCGCCACGCGTGGGTGTACCTGGCGAAGGGTACCTCGCTGGCGTTGGTGGCGTCGAGCGACACCGAGCTGGTCCGGCCGCCTGACGACGCCGACGCCCTCGCGCTTGCCCGGCGCACGATGCTCGTTCGTCCGATCGAGGGGTCCCAGCCCGGCTGGCAAGTCGCGACCCCGCTCGGCAACGGCGTGCCCTACGGCGTGCTCGACATCAACGTCTCGACGCGGCGCCTCGAGGAATGGAGTCGGGTCGAGCGGCAGCGGGCCTATCTGGCCGCCGTGATCTCCGCTCTCCTCGTCGCCCTGGGTGTGGCGCTGCTCACGCGAAAGTGGGTCGGCCGCCCGCTCGCCGCCCTCGGCTACGCGATGGCCGGCGCCCATGGCGGCGCGGAGGGCGCGCCACCCGCCCCCGTGATCGGGCCGCACGAATTCCGGACCCTCGCGCGCCGCTACAATCAGCTCCGCGAGGCCCTGGCGCAGCGGGAGCGCGAGAGCCAATCCCGCGCGGCCCTCCTCGCGTTGCAGGAGCGAGCCCGCGGCCTCGACCGGCTCGCCCTCCTACAGGAGACCGCCGCCGCGTTCGCCCACGAGATCGGCACGCCGCTCAACACCGTGAGCGGCCATCTCCAGTTGCTGCGGGACGACCTGCAGACCGCCCGCCAGCCGAGCGCCGTGGATCGGGTGCGCCTCCTGCTCACCCAGGTGGACCGGGTGGCCGGGATCGTCCGCGCGGGGCTCGACCGGGGGCATTGGCCGCAGCCCTACGTGCGGAGCTCGGACCTCCGCGAGATCGCGGAGCGGATGCTCAGGTTCCTGGAGCCGTCATTCGCCGAGGCGGGCGTGCGCGCGGAATTGATGGCGCCTCGGGGAGCGCCCGCCCGCGCCGTCTGCGACCCGGCACAGGTCGAGCAGATCTTGCTGAACCTGCTCAAGAACGCCATCGAGGCGCTGGCTCCTGGCGGGCGGGTGACGATCAGCACGGGCACCGTGGCCGGCCAGGCGTTCGTCGAGATCGCGGACGACGGTCCTGGTCTCGATCCCGACGCCCGCGCCAACCTGTTCCGACCATTCACCACGACGAAAGGCGCGGGCGGCAGCGGGCTCGGCCTCGCGGTCAGCCGGCGGCTTGCTCGCGGGCTCGGCGGCGACCTGGACAACCTGCCCAGCGAGGCGGGGACCCGATGGCGCTTGAGCCTCCCGAGCGCGGAGGAGGTGTGAGATGACGGCCGGCGTCCGCGCGACCGAGGAGACCAGCGTCCTGCTGGTGGACGACGACGAGGCGGCGTGCCGGCTGCTCGCCGAAGTGCTGGAGCGGGACGGCTATCGCGTCGCCGCCGCGCTGTCCGTGGACGAGGCGCTCGCCAAGCTCGAGAGGGAGGGCCCCTTCGACGCCGTGCTGACCGACCTGCGGATGCCCGACCGGAACGGGCTCGACCTGCTCAAAATCGTGCGCGAGCGGGAGCCCGACGCCCTGGTCCTGGTCCTGACGGCCTTCGGCGACGCGACGGCGGCCGGTGAGGCGATCCGCGCCGGGGCCTACGACTTCGTGAGCAAGCCGTACGACATCGGCGCTCTCCGGGAGACGCTGGCCCGCGCGCTCGGCCGGCGCCGCCTGGCGACCGCCAGCCGCGAGCTCCGCGGCGCCGTGCGCCGCGCGGGTACGAGCCAAGAGGGCTCCGCCCTGGTGGGCCACAGTCCCCCGATCATCGAAGTGATGAAGACGCTGGCTCGCGCGGCGCCGACGCAGGCAACCGTCCTCCTCCTCGGCGAGACCGGCACGGGGAAGGAGCTGGTGGCGCGCACGATCCATGGCTATTCCGAACGGAACGGCCGCCGCTTCGTTGCGGTGAACTGCTCCGCGCTGGCGGAGGGCCTGCTCGAGAGCGAGCTGTTCGGGCACCTCCGCGGCGCCTTCACGGGGGCCGCGGGGGCGCGGCCGGGGCTCTTCCGGGAGGCCGACCGGGGCACGCTCTTCCTCGACGAGATCGGGGACATTTCCCCGGCCCTTCAGGCTCGCCTGCTCCGGGCGCTCCAGGAGCATGAGATCGTGCCGGTGGGGTCGGAGACCCCGGTCAAGGTCGACGTCCGGATCATCGCGGCGACCCATCGGGACATCGGCGCTCTCGTCCGGGCAGGCAAGTTCCGGGAAGACCTCTACTATCGGCTCAACGTCGTCACCCTGCACCTCCCGCCGCTGCGCGACCGGAAGCAGGACATCCCGCTGCTCATGGACCACTTCCTCCGCGAGTTGACCGAACGCCACGGACGCGGCCCCGTGGGAGTCGATCCGGACGCGCAGCATCGGCTCCTGAGCTACGACTGGCCCGGGAACATCCGCGAGCTCCAGAACGTGCTGGAGCGCGCCCTCGTGCTGGCCGAGCAGGACGTGATCGGTCCGGAGCACCTCCCCGCCGAGGTGCGTCCCGGCGGTGGGCCGGCGGAGTCGCCCGTGCCCGATCCGGGGGACTCGGCCGGTGCCGGTCCGGCGCCGACCGCCTTGCTGTCGCTCGAGGAGATCGAGCGGCGCCACGTGATGTGCGTCCTGGAGGCGACCGGCGGGAGCCGCGAGGAGGCTTCGCGGATTCTGGGCATCTCCCGCCGCACGCTTACCCGGATGGTGCAGCGCTGGGGCTTGCCGCCCCGGCGGCACGTGGGGGGTTAGGCACGCCGCCTGCAGCGCAGCGACTGTCCTCATTCACGGAGACGCTAAGATGTCGCTGCGGAATCCGCTCATCGCGGCCTCGTTCCTCGCAGCCCTGGCCGTAACTCCGCTCGCCGCGCAGGCGAAGCCCGCGCCGGCACCGGCCGCCGCGCCGGCACCGGCGCCGGCGCCGGCCGCGGACAAGATGGCCAAGCCAGACAAGGTGACGGGCCAGAACGGCGCGCTGCTTGACCTCAACAGTGCGACGCGGGAGCAGCTCGAATCGCTGTCCGGCATCGGGAGCGCGTATTCGGACAAGATCATCAAGGGCCGCCCGTACGCGCGCAAGGACGAGCTGGTGTCGAAGAAGGTGCTCCCGAAGGCAGTGTACGAGAAGATCAAGGACAAGGTGATAGCCAAGCAGAAGTAGCCATTAGCCATTAGCCGTTAGCTATTAGCCGTTAGCTAAAGGGTAACGGCTAATGGCCAACGGCTCCCCCCTACTTTCCCGGCCACCGTTTCCTGAATCGCAACGGGTTCTGGAACAGATGGCTCGGGAGCACGAACACTAGCGCGAACATCGTCACCGAGACCACCAGGCCGAGGGCGAGGACTTCGAGCCGGCGGCTGGCCGCGTACACGATGCTCGCGATCACGCCGACGCCGAGCGCGAAGATCGCCAGGAGTCCCCGGCGGACCTGCTGGGCCAGGAACCGCTGCAGCTCGACCGTGTCCCGCGGGTGCCACCGCACCCGCAGCTCCTCCCGCTCGACCCGCCGCAGCAGGTCCCGCACCGTCCGCACCGCGGCCGCCGCATCCAGTCCCCACTCGGCGACGCGGGCCCGCCCGTCCCCCGCGAGCAGCCCCTGCACCAGCCGTCCGGCCGCGCGGGCGACGACCGGGCGGGCCGCGGCGACCGCGTTGAAGTTGGGGTCGTAGCGAAGGCCGATGCCCTCGACCAGCACGGCGGCGCGGCCGAAGTACACCAGGTCGGACGGCAGCATGAGCGGCCAGTCGTAGAATGTGCGCAGGACGTCCTCGACGATGCGCTGCATCTGCCGGGGTGAGACGTCGTCCCGGAGCGCCACGCCCATGAGCTGGTGGGCCGCGTCGCGCACGGTCCCGCGGTCCACGTCGGGGTCGAGGATACCGAGCTCGTAGAACCCGTTGATCACACCGTCCACGTCCTGGCGCACGGCCGCCGCGACCGTCCGCACCATCCGCGCCCGGGTCTCGCGCTCGACCTGGAGCACCATCCCGAAGTCGAGCATCACCAGCCGGCCGCGCGCATCTACCAGGAGGTTGCCCGCGTGCGGGTCGGCGTGGAAGAACCCGTCCTCGAGCATCATCTTGATGTAGACCTCGACGATCGTGGCGATGAGCGCGTCGATGGACAGCTCCCCGCGCGCCAGCCGCTCGTGGAGCCGGTCGATGCGCGTGCCCTCGACGTACTCCAGCACCAGCACACGCCGGCGGGTGAGCCCCCCGATGACCTCGGGGATCACCACCCGCGGCTCGTGCGCGAAGTTGCGGCGCAGGATCTCCGCGTTCCGCGCCTCGTCCCGGAAGTCCAGCTCGCTCGAGATTCGCTTCGCGAACTCGGTCACGATCGTCGTGATCGCGCGGGTGTGGTGGTTGGGGAAGAGCAGATTGACGAGGAAGAGAATCCGGAACGAGATGTCGAGATCCTGCCGGACCGTCTCCTCGACGCCGGGCCGGAGCACCTTCACCACGACGTCGCGGCCGCCGTAGACCGCGCGATGGACCTGGCCCAGCGACGCGGCGGCCAGCGGCTGGCCGTCGAACCACTCGAAGACCGTCCCCGCGTCCTGCGCCAGCTCCGCCGCGATCACCTGCTCCGCCACGCCCGGGGCGAGCGGCGGCACCTGGTCGGTCAGCGTGCCGATGGCGCCGAGGTACGGTTCCGGGAGGATGTCGGCCCGGGCGGCGAAGACCTGGGCCAGCTTGATGAAGGTGGGGCCCAGCGCGGCCAGGGTCCGGGTCAGGCGCTCCGCGCGCCGGCGGTCCCGCGCCTCGGTGCGCACGCGGGGGCGCCCGAACAGAATGAAGCGCCGGCGGTCCCGAAGGAACCCGACGACGAAAGGCAGCAGCCGGACGAAGACGATGAGCGCGCGCACGCGGTCACGGCGCGAGCGGCACAGGCGAGGCCGGACCGGGGCGGATCAGGAGGCGCTCGATGCGGGTGGGCGACGCCTGCAGCACGTCGAACTCGAGGCCGAGGAGCGTGAACCGGTCGCCCGCGTTGGGGATGCGCCCGGCCAGCTCCGCCAGCAGCCCGCCGATGCTGGCGGCGTGGCCCGCCGGCAGCGTCACCCCGAAGCGCTCGGCGATGGCGGAGACGGGCGCGGCGCCGTCAGTCTCGAGCATCGACGCCGGGCTCGCGGGCGCCCCTTGAACGCCTTCGTCGTGCTCGTCGAAGATCTCGCCGACCAGCTCCTCGAGCAGGTCTTCGAGCGTGACGATGCCGAGCGTCCCGCCGAACTCATCCAGCACGACGGCGAGGTGCCGGCGCTCACGCTGCATGTCCAGGAGCAGATCGCCGCAGGTCCGGCTCGCCGGCGCCATGGCCACGGGCCGGATCGGGAGCGGGTCGCCGGCCCGCAGCTTGAAGAGATCGAATGCGTGGAGCATGCCGATGATCTCGTCCAGCGTCCCGCGGTAGACCGGGATGCGGCTGTACCCGCTCTGGGCGAACACCTGGGTGATGTCGGCGAGCGCCGCATCCTCCGCGATCGCCACGAGCTCGGTCCGGGGCGTCATCACCTCGCGGACCGGCCGCTGGGTGAAGGTCACGACGCCGCCGACCAGGGCGAGCTCGCCGTCGGTCGTGAGCCCGACGGCCGCGCCTTCGCGCCAGATGGACCGGAGGTCGTGGGGACGGTCGGCCACCCGCGCCGGCAGCACGACGCGGAGCACCGACGACCACCGCCGGAGCCCGGGCACCAGGCGGTCGGCGAGCCCTTCGGGGAGCGATTGGGTGAGCCAGCGGGGGATGAAATAGCCGCTGAAGAGCACGAACGGCACCGCGACGAGCAACAGCAGGATGAGCGACCGCACCGCGCCCGACCCGACCAGGAGTGCGGGGGTCGCCGCGCCGAGCACCAGCACCCCGAGCGACGTCGTGGCCGACGCCGCGGTCAGATGGAAGTCGATCTGCCCGAGGGTCGCCATGGATGGCGCCGCCCCGCGGAGCCGCCGAGAGATGACGCGGGCGAGCTCGGAGCGGCTCAGGGCAATGAGCGCACCGCCCGCGGTGGCGCCGAACACCGACAGAATCAACCCGGCCGCGACGACGAGCCAGATCATGTCGTGCCCGGCGCGGGAGCGCTCGCTGGAACCGGAGCCCGGCGGACGGAGACCCGCTTCACCCGCCGGCGCACCACCTGCTCCACCGTGACTTGGAAGCCGTCGAGCTCGAGCGTCTCGCCGGTGCGCGGCACTCGGCCGAACTCGGCCAACACCAGACCGCCGACCGTGGTCACGTCCTCCCGCTCGAAGCGGTGACCCAGCGCCGCCTCGAGCTCGGCCAGCGCGGTGCCGCCCTGCACCCGCCACTCGTCGTCGCCGGCCTCCTGAATCGGAGCCACTTCGTCGGTGTCGTATTCGTCGCGGATCTCCCCCACGATCTCCTCGAGGATGTCCTCCAGGGTCACCAGACCGGCGGTCCCGCCGAACTCGTCCACCACGATCGCGATGTGACTGGGCCCGCGCTGGAAGTCCCGGAGCTGGCGATCGAGGGTCTTCGCCTCGGGCACGAATGCGGCCGGACGGATCAGGGCGTGCCAGGCGGGCTCGCTGTCGTCGAGGCGGGCAAGCATGTCCTTGGCATAGATCACGCCGGCAATCGCGTCCGGATGGCCGTCGTAGACCAGGAGCCGCGCATGTTCGGCGCTGCGGAGCGTGCGCACGACCTCCTCGCGTGAGGCGGCGAGGTCGACGCCCACGATGTCAATGCGGGGTGTCATGACCTCCGACACCGTCGTGTCGGCGAGCGAGAAGACTCCGAGGAGCATGTCCCGCTGGGCGCTGCCGAGGTGCCGCTGCGCCTCCGGCCGTCGCGGTGGCCGCATCCGCGCGTCGGCCCACGCGACCAGCCGGAGCAACGGCTGGAAGGGGCCCAGCGTGCGGACCGCCGCCCGGCGCACCGGGCCCGCGAGGTCCGGCGCCACCGCGGCGACGACCCGGGGGAGGAGATCGCCGACGACCCAGACGAGCCCGACGGCCAGGACGAGCCGGGCGAGCCCCGGCACCGGGGCCCAGGCCCACCAGACGGTGGTGGTGCCCGCCGCCGCGCCGGCCAGGACCAGGCAGGCGAGATGGGCGACGTGCAGCTGGCGCGACACGCCCAGCGGGCCCTCCTCGGCCGGCAGGGCCCCGGGGGAGCGCGGGAGCTCCGCGTCGGCCTCCGCCGCAAGCGCGAGCCACGCCGCCCACAGCGTGAGCCCCGTGAGCACCAGCGGGCCGATGAAGAGCTGGAGCATGGCGATCATCTGAGCGCCTCCACGTACCGCTCCTGCCGCCGCCACATCGCGGAGCGCACGCGCTCGGGCCCCTCGGGGTGGTCCCGCCCCAGCACGTGCAGCGTCCCGTGCACCACCAGCCGGACCAGCTCCTCGCGGACCGGGATCCGGTTGGCGCGGGCCGCGCGCGCCGCGGCCCAGGCGCAGACGTACACATCGCCGAGCCGCGCGCCGCCGGGCGGCCGCAGCACGAAGGCCAGGACGTCGGTCGGCCGATCGTGCCCCCTGAATCGCGCGTTGAGCCGGCGCATGCCGTCGCGGCCCAGGAACGTGACCGACACGAGCGCGCGGCGGCGCTCCCCGCGCAGCACCGTTCGCACGACGCGCCGTACGACTGGCGCCGGCAGAGGCAGCCGTCGGCCGTGCACGGTCACGTCAGCTACGCTCGGCCGGCTCGAACTCCGCACCGATGCCGCCGCTGGCACGGGGATAGCCGATTCGGTGATGGTACATGCCGGCCATCGCCCGGCAGAACACCTCCTTCACCCGATCGATGTCGCGCAGGGTGATGGGCGCCTCCTCGAGCTGCCCGGCCGAGAGCTTCTGGCCCACCAGCTGCTCGATGGCCCGCCGGACCGACTCGGGCTTGCGGTCCTCCAGCACGCGCACGGCGGCCTCCGACGAGTCCGCCAGCATCGCGACCGCGGTCTCGACCGACTGCGGCCGCGGTCCCGGGTAACGGAAGTTGCGGATGTCGATCTCCACCGCCGGGGAGCGGCGTCGGGCCCGGTGCAGGAAGTAGTTGATCTCGCTGGTGCCGTGGTGCTCGGGGACGAAGGCCCGCACCACTTTCGGCAGCGCCGCCTCCTCCGCGAGCTGGATGCCGAACGCCACGTGATCGCGGATGATCCGCGCGGATTCCTCGGCTTCCAGGGCGTCGTGCGGGTTGTCGCCCTGCTGCTGGTTCTCCACAAAGAACCGGGGATTCTTGAGCTTGCCGATGTCGTGGTAGTAGCAGCCCACGCGGGCGAGCAGCCCGTTGGCGCCGATGGCGTTGCAGGCCGCCTCGCACAGGTTCGCCATCGCCAGGCTGTGGGCCCAGGTCCCGGGCGCTTCCACCGCGAGCCGCTGGAGCAACGGGCGGCGGAGGTCGGACAGCTCCAAGAGCGTTAGGTCGGTCGTGATCCGGGTCGCTGACTCGGCCAGCGGCACCATCAGCAGGGCGAACGAGGCGCTGGAGAGCGCCACCATCGAGCCGGTGATCGCGGTCGTCACGATCACGTCGCCGGCCCAGCTGCCGACGAGTCCCATCGTGAAGGCCGCGAGCGTGTACGCGCCGGCGACGATGACGATCGTCAGGTATAGGTGTCGCCGGCTCCGCACGAAGCGCATCCCGAGCGCGGCCGCCACGCCGCCTACGACGCCGAAGAAGACCGTGTGGCTCTCCCGGAGCGCCCACTGTCCGCCAAGGAGGATGGACAGCGTCATCGCCGCGAACACGGCGGTGCGCCCGTCGTAGAGCATTGTGACCAGAATCGCGGCGAAGGGGACCGGGATCAGCTCGGGCCGCCACGGGAAGACGTGGGTCAGGCCGCCGGAGAGCAGGACGACGAAGCCGAAGAGCCCCCCGAAGAACAGCATCTCCCGCAACTGCTCGTAGCTCTCCTTGCGGTAGAGCAGGATGATGAGCCAGAAGGTGGAAAGGATGATCGCGTTGTAGAGCAGCCCGCCCACCACGGTGCGGGCCATCACCCGGTCCTCCCCCCGGCGGCGCAGCTCCTCCTGGAGCCCGACGAGCTTGTCCCGGGCCTCTTCCGTGACCGGCTGGCCCTTCAGCACGATCCGCTCTCCCGGCTGCACCGCGTACTTCACCGAGTCCACGCCCGCACGGAGCTCCTCGCGCCGCGCGGCGGTGAGCCCGGCGTCATACACGACCGTCGGCCGGTAGAACGCCGCGATCAGCTGCCGCAGCACGCGCCGCCCGATCTCGTCGTCGACCCCCGGACGCGGCGCCTCGGCTTCGGCCATGAGATCGGGGAACGTGGGGATCGAGTCGCGCTCGAGCGCCCGCTCGCTGTCGCCCCGACGCAGGGTCACCCAGCGACCCGGCTCGGCCCGGAGCGCGGCGGCGTCCGCGACGCCCCGCGAGAGCGCGCCGCCGAGGACCTGGGTCAGCGCCGCCTGGATCGCCCGCCGCCGCCCCGGGTCCGCGAGGTAGTCCGCTTCGTCCGGCGCCAGCCGCACGCCGACGGCGGCCGCTACCGCCCGGACGTCCTTCGGGCCCCGAACTCCGAGGCCGTCCAAGCGCGCGAAGAGAGTATCGGCCTGCATGGTGACCGCGTTGTACGTGGCGGCGTCGAAGCGGTAGACGGGCCGTGACCCGCTCGCCCGGCCCTCTCCCTCGAGGGCCTGCTCGGCTCCCGATTTCGGCACGAGGAAGTAGAAGGGGGCGGTGACGGTCTGCGGCGCCGCCTCACCGACATGGACCACCGGGGTCGCCAACCGGGCCGGCAGCGGGAAGGCCCAGTACGCGATGCCCGACACGACCACCACGGGCGCCCACCTCAGGGCGTGATGCAGCACCCGGCCGGCGAGCGACCGGCGAACGTCCAGGTTGCCGACCCGCGGCAGCTCCACCATCAGCCCGCCTGGTCTTCCGCGTAGGCGCGGATGATCTCGCGCACGATCCGGTGCCGTACCACGTCGGACTCGGTGAGATAGCAGAACGCGAGCCCGTCGATCCCGGGCAGGATCCGCTCGATCTGCACCAGACCCGAGTCCTCCCGCTTGGGCAGGTCGATCTGGGTCTTGTCGCCGGTCACGACGGTCCGGCTGTTCACCCCGAGCCGCGTGAGGAACATCTTCATCTGCGCGCCGGTGGCGTTCTGGGCCTCGTCCAGGATGATGAACGCGTCGGCCAGAGTGCGCCCTCGCATGTAGGCCAGCGGGGCGATCTCGATCGTGCGGGTCTCCAGCGCGCGCTGGACCCGCTCGTGCGGCATCATGTCTTCGAGCGCATCGTACAACGGGCGCAGGTAGGGGTCCACTTTGGCCTGGAGGTCGCCGGGAAGGAACCCGAGCGACTCGCCCGCCTCCACTGCGGGCCGCGCGAGGATGATCCGCTTCACACGCTTCCGGGCCAGCGCCTCCACCGCCTTCGCCACCGCCAGGTAGGTCTTCCCGGTGCCCGCCGGACCGATGCCGACGACGATGTCGTTGGTCGAGATCGCCTGGAGGTAGTCACGCTGACCCTGCGTCTTCGGCACGATGGCGCGCCGGAGCCCGGGCAGCAGGATCTTGCCTTCGCCCGGGGCCGCCGCGCCATCCGCCGGGGGGCCGTCGGCGGCGAGCCGATAGACATCCTCCGGTGAGACCGACTCACCCATCCGAGCGAGGTCGAGCAACCCCTGCACCACCGGGGTCGCGCGATCCACCTGCTCGGGTGCACCGGTGAGGGCAAGGGCGTCTCCCCGGAACGAGACGCGGACGCCGAGCGTCCGCTGGAGCTCCTGGAGGTTCGCCTCGTTCACGCCCGCGAAGAGCAACGGGTCGGCGCCTTCCGTGGAGAGCCGTTGGGTGATCTCTTCGCTCACCGTTCCCCCTCAATCGTCACGAAGCACCGCCACGTGCAGGGTTCTGAGATCGTCCGCGTCGACGGGACTGGGCGCGCCCTCGAACAGGGCCCGTTGCGCGGTCGTCTTGGGAAAGGCGATCACGTCCCGGAGCGACTCCGCCCCGCTCAGCACCATCGCGATCCGATCCACGCCGAACGCGAAGCCTCCGTGGGGTGGCGCCCCCTCCCGCAGCCCCTCCAGCAGGAAGCCGAACCGCTGCTCCGCCACGCCCTCGGCAAGGCCAAGCAGACCGAAGATCCGGCGCTGCAGATGCGGATCGGCGATGCGGAGGCTGCCGCCGCCGAGCTCGGTGCCGTTCAGGACCAGGTCGTACGCCAGGGCCCGGACGCGCTCAGGCGCCGTCTCGAGGAGCGGGAGGTCCTCCGGGTGCGGAGCCGTGAACGGATGGTTCACCGAGCTCAGCGCGCCCGTGGCCGGGTCGCGGTCGAACAGCGGAAAGTCGATGATCCAGACAAAGCGGTGGACCCCCTCCGGGACGAGATCCATCAGCCGGGCCACTTCCTGACGGACCCGGTCGAGCGAGGGGCTCGACACCTGGTCCGGCCCGGCAACGAGGAGGCAGAGCTCTCCATCCGCCAGACCGAGTCGGTCGGCCGCGCCGGGAGCGAGAAACTTGGCCGGGGGACCCTCGAGCGCCTCGCCGGTGCGCTTGAGCCGGAGCAGCCCCGCCGCCCCGAGGCCTTTGGCCGCCGCCTCGATCTCGTCCACCTGCTTGCGGCTCAGCCTGCCGCCGCCGGGCACGCGGATGCCGCGGATTCGCCCACCGGCCGCGATAGCCGACCGGGTGACGCCGAACTCGGCGGGTCGGAACACCTCGGTGGCGTCGAAAATCTCAAGCGCGTACCTGAGGTCGGGCTTGTCGCTGCCGTAGCGCTCCATCGCCTCCTGGTAGCGCATGCGGGGCAGCGGGGTCTCGACCGAGTGGCCGGCGGCGGCCCAGAGCGCGGCCACCATCCCCTCGCCGAAGCCGAGGACGTCCTCGAGCGTGATGAACGCGGCCTCGATGTCGATCTGGGTGAACTCCGGCTGGCGGTCGGCCCGCAGATCTTCGTCCCGGAAGCACCGGGCGAGCTGGAAATAGCGATCGAACCCGGCCACCATGAGCAGCTGCTTGTAGATCTGGGGTGACTGCGGCAACGCGAAGAACTCGCCCGGGTGCAGCCGGCTGGGAACGAGGTAGTCCCGGGCGCCCTCGGGCGTCGGCTTGGTGAGGATCGGCGTCTCGATCTCGAGGAAGCCCAGCCCGTCGAAATAGCGGCGGGCCGCCTGCATCAGTCGGTGCCGCAGCATGATGTTCCGCTGCAGCTCCGGACGGCGAAGATCCAGCACCCGATGGCGCAGGCGGAGCTCCTCGGCGGGGAGCTCCTCCTTCTCCTTGCGAGCGACGGGAATCGCCGGGGTCGCCGCCGGGCCGACGACCTCGAGCCCCGTCACATGAACCTCCACCTCGCGCGACAGCAGTCCCGGGTCGCGCGCGGGCTCGGGCCGGAGCGCCACGGTGCCTGTGGCCAGAATCACAGTCTCGGCCCCGAGTCCCGCCGCCCGCTCCATCACGTCGGGCGGCGTCCACGCCGGGTTGCAGGACAGCTGGACGATCCCGTCGCGGTCCCGCAGATCGATGAAGACGAGGCCCCCGAGATCCCGACGCCGATGCACCCAGCCGCCGAGGCGAACTACCGTCCCGACCTGCTCGCGGGTAAGCGAGCCACCGCGATGACTCCGGAGTCCGGTTGCCGTCATGCGCATCCTACCGCTCCTCGGCGACGAGGAGGGCTTGCTGGAATTCGTCGGGGGTAAGGGCGCGCAGCAGCCGCTCCCGCAGCTCCTCGTGCCGGATCAGGCGGGCGATACGGCTCAGCACCTTGATGTGCTGCCCCGCCACGGCCTCGGGGCCCACGCTCATGAAAAAAAGCCGGACCGGCTGGCCGTCCAGGGCGTCGAACGGCACGGGCGCCGTCGCGACGCCGGCGACGACGCCCAGCTCCGCCAACGTAGGAGACCTCCCATGGGGGATCGCGACGCCGAACCCGATTCCCGTGCTGAGCTCCTGTTCCCGCCGCATCACGGAACGGTACACGTCATCGTAGTCGCCGCCGGACCGATCAACCAGCCGCCGGGTGAGCTCCGCGATGACCCCCGGCTTGTCGGTGGCCGCCAAGGGCACCACCACATGCCCGGGCGTGAGCAACTCGCTCAGGAGCACCGATGAGCCGAGTGGTGCATGCGACAAACGTAACTCGTCGTCAGGGTGGTCACAAGCGCTTCAGTCCATTGAATTTAGCGCTTCTACCCGTGACCGGATCGTGACCCGCAGGCAGCGGGGGGGCCGCAGACCTCCCGGGGCACACGCCTGTTATCTTCTCCCCATGTCCGCCCAACGCGCCCCTGCCGTCCCTACCACGCTGCTCGACCTCACCCCGATCGCCGCCCGCGAGCGCCTTCGTGGCTGGGTGGTCGCGCGGGCACTGCCGGCCTACCGCGTCGGGCAGATGTACCGGCGGCTCTGGTCCGCCCCGGTCGCGTCCTGGGTGGACGCCACCGAGCTGCCGCTGGACCTCCGCCGCGAGCTGGACACGGAGCTGCCCCTCGCCCGGCTGGCAGCCGACACGGTGCAGCAGTCGAGTGACGGGACGCGGAAGTACCTCTGGCGCCTGGCCGACGGGGAGGCCATCGAGTCGGTGCTCATCCCGTCGGGCGCCCGCCGCACGCTTTGTGTCTCGTCGCAGGCGGGGTGCGCCCTCGGCTGCGTCTTCTGCGCGACCGGCCAGATGGGCTTCCGGCGCAACCTGAGCGCGTTCGAGATCGCCGGGCAGATCCGGGAGATCGTCGTCCGCGACCCGGCAGACAAACCGACCAACGTCGTGTTCATGGGGATGGGCGAGCCGCTGCTCAACTGGCCCGCCGTGAGCGACGCGCTCACGATTCTCAACCATCCCGACGGCTGCGGCATCGGGGCACGCCATATCACCGTGTCCACGGTGGGGATTCTGCCCGGGATGGCGGAGCTCGCGCGCCGGCCCGAGCAGTTCCGCCTCGCGATTTCCTTGCACGCCGCCACCCCGGAGCGGCGGCTGGCCCTGATGCCGATCGAGAAGAAGTACAACCTCGCCGCCGTGCTCACGGCCGCCGAGGCGTTCCGCAAGCGGATCACGTTCGAGTACGTGCTGATCGGGGGGAAGAATGACGCCGACGCGGACGCGGACGCGCTCGCCCGCCTGGCGCGCCGGATGGGGGCGCTGGTGAATCTCCTGCCGCTGCATCCCGGCGGCGCGCCGGGCCTGTCTCCGGCGCCGGGGGTCCGCCTTCGGGCCTTCCGCGACCGGCTGGCCGGGCAAGGCGTTGAAGCGACGGTTCGGCGAAGCCGCGGCCTCGACATCGATGCGGCGTGCGGGCAGCTGCGGGTGGCGGTGGAGAAGAAGAAGAGGAAGACGACGGTGAACAGTGAACAGTAAACAGTAAACAGGGGGCTCCCCATCAGAGGCAGCCCCCTGTTCACTGTTCACTGTTTACCGTTCACTGCCGTTCACCCCGTCGCCCCGAACCCCGCCGCCACACAGTTGATCGAGAGCAGCAGCCGGTGTAGCGCGTCGTTCCGCTCCTCCTCCCCCTCGGCCGCCCGGTAGCGCCGCAGCAGGTCGATCTGGAGGCGACCCGCCTGGTCCATGGTCGGCAGCCGGCGCGCGAGCTTGCGCAGAAACCGGGGGAACCGGGCCGCCAACGCCTTCCCCTCGCTCACCCGAAGAACGCTTTCGACCGTCCGATGGTATTCCTCCTCGATCATCTCGAACACCGCCTCGCGAACCGCAAGATCGGGATGCAGGCCCGCGAACTCCCGCGCCATCCCGAGGTCCACCTGACAAAGCGTCTTCTCGACTTCGTCCACGATCAGCCGGAAGAGCCGGGAGTCCCGGAACATTCTGCGGAGCAGCGCCTCACCCCGGGCCCCCCGCACCTGGAGGAACGTCTCGAGGCCGCTGCCCATGCCGAACCATCCGGGGACGAAGTGGCGGTTCTGGGTCCACGCGAAGACCCAAGGGATCGCGCGCAGGTCGCCGATGGTTCGCGCGCCGAACCGCCGCGCGGGGCGCGAGCCGAGGTTGAGAAGCGAGATCTCCTCGAGCGGGCTCGCCATCTGATAGTACGGCAGCAGCATCGGATGATCGATGAGACGCCGGTAGGCGGCCATGGACGCGCCCGACATGGCCTCCATCGCTTCGTCGAACTCGCCCACCGGTACGAGGGCCTGCTCCCGCTGGGACTTGAGGGAGTGCTCCAGGACGCTCGACGCGAGCAACTCGATCTGGTACGCCGCCGTGCCCCGGTTGGCATACTTGAACGACACGACCTCGCCCTGCTCGGTGAGGCGGAACCGGCCGTTGATTGAGCCGGCGGGCTGTGCGGCGATCGCCCGGCCGGTCGGAGCACCTCCCCGGCTCACCGAGCCCCCGCGCCCGTGGAAGAATGCGATCGGCGTGCCCAGCTCCTCGCCCAGCCGGGTGAGCTTCACCTGGGCCTTGTAGAGCTCCCAGTTGGCCGCGAAGTACCCGCCGTCCTTGTTCGAGTCGGAGTAGCCGATCATGACTTCCTGCACCCCGCCCTGCTCCCGCACGCTCCGGCGGACGACCGGCACCGCCAGCAGCTCCCGCATGATCGTCGGCGCGCGTCGCAGATCGTCGATCGTCTCGAAGAGCGGGACGATTGGGAGCACGCAGCGCTCCACGCTCGCGGTGTCGGGAAAGAGCCCCCCCTCCTTGGCGAGCAGGTACGCACCCAGGATGTCGCTCACCGAGTGCGTCATGCTGAGGATGAAGCTCCCGAACGCCTCGCGGTCCACCCGCTCCTTGAGCTCGGCCACCAGCCGGAACATGCCGGCGGTCTCCGCGGCGTCGGCCGGCAATCGAGCCAGCTGGAGCTCCTCGCGTCGCGGGCGCGCGAGCTCGGTCTGCACCCATCGAGCCCAGTCGGCCGACGCCGGCTCCGGCGGGTCCCCCGTCGCGCCGGCGCCGAGACGCCAGAGCGCGCCCAGGGCCTGGTTCAGCTTGGTGGTGTTTTCCCGGAGGTCCAGCCGGACGATGCTGAACCGGAACAGCTCCACTTCCCGGCGCACCGGTCGCACCAGATTCATCGCGAGGGCGGATCCCGCGGCATCGGCCAACCCCCGCTCCATCGTGCGGAGGTCGCTCGCGAGCTCCTCGGCCGAGACGTAGCCCCCGGCCTCCGGTGCCAGCTCGCGCCGCTCCGCCGCGACGAGCGTCAGATCCAGGCGGCGCAGCACGCACGACAGGAACTGCCGGAAGACCTCGCCCGGATTCCGGGTGGCGATTCCGGTCGCGTCGGCGCTGGCGGCGAGCATCAGGTCGAGGTGCCGGCGAAAATCCTCCGGCACCTCGACCGCCCGCTCGCTGATGCTCAACGTTCGGATCAGGTCGCTCAGGCGCTGGCGATAGCGCCTGAGCGCGGCTAGCCGGTACTCGAGCAGCGACTGGCGCGTGACCTCGTTCGAGACGAAGGGGTTCCCGTCCCGATCCCCCCCGACCCAGCAGCCCAGCTGGAAGAACGGCGGCACATCGAACCGCTCGCCGGGATAGAACTGAGCAAGCGCGCGGTCGAGCTTGTCGTGCAGCTGCGGAACCGCCTCGAACAGCGTCTCGTTGAAGAAGTGGAGCGCCCAGAACACTTCCTGCTCGACGGTGGGCTTCTCCAGGCGCAGCTCGCCCGTCATCCACAGGAGCGCGATCTCCTGGCCGATCTGCTGGTGCAGCTGGAGCCGCTCGCGGGGGGTCCAGCGGGGCGACTCCAGCTCCACCAGCAGCCGGTAAATCCGGCGATGCTTCTCCAGAACCGTCACCCGCTTGGCTTCGGTCGGATGCGCGGTGAGGACGGGACGGATGCGGAGGGTCCGGAGTCGCTCCCGCAGCTCGTCGGCCGGCACGGCCGCTGCCGCCGCCGCCCCGACCACCTGTACCATCGTGCCCCGCAGGGCCTCGTACCCGCGCTCCGCCTCGATCTGGCGGCGCCGGCGCATAGCCGCGTTCTGCTCGGCGATGCTCAGGAGCTGGAGCCAGATCCCCAGGACCTGGAGCGCCCGGGTCTCGAGCTCCGGCGAGCAGGCCTGGGGGTCACCGGCGAGCACGGGCTCGAGCTCCGGCGCCCGGCTCCGGACGACATCCAGCAGTTCGTTGAACAGCAGGTCCGCGACTTCGGTGGCGTAGGCCGCCGCGCTCTCGGCCAACGGATCCGCGGAGGCAGGGAGCTCGGTGACGAGGTAGGAGTGGAGGGC
>Ga0070706_100001387_pt1 | contig 25674 bp, 18 predicted proteins | sample KBSK5501metaG_FD_65476 | JGI IMG/M metagenome (GOLD analysis project Ga0070706, IMG submission 65476) | Corn, switchgrass and miscanthus rhizosphere microbial communities from Kellogg Biological Station, Michigan, USA - KBS K5-50-1 metaG | ecosystem: Host-associated > Plants > Roots >... | reverse complement strand
CGGCCCTGGTACTACATGCACATCCATGCCGACCCGCAAGATGCCGAGACGGTCTGGATCCTCAACCTCGAATGCTGGCGCTCCACGGATGGTGGCAAGACCTTCGCGGCGATTCCGGAGCCGCACGGCGACAACCACGCGTTGTGGATCGATCCGCGTGACCCGCGGCGCATGATCGAGGGCAACGACGGCGGCGCCTGCGTCACCTTCGACGGCGGGCGGACGTGGTCCTCGATCCTCAATCAGCCGACGGCGCAGTTCTACCACGTCACGGCGGACGACCAGGTGCCCTACAACGTCTACGGCTCGCAGCAGGACAACTGGGCGATGCGGCTGCCCAGCCGCGACTCTGAGGGCGCCATCAGCTGGAAGGACTATACCGAGCCGGGCGGCGGCGAAAGTGGCTACATCGCCGTCAGCCGCAAGGCGCCTCACACGGTCTTCGGCGGCGGCATCGGCACCGGCCCTGGGCACGGCCGGCTGATCGCGTGGAACCCCGAGACGGGGCACAAGCGCAACATCACCGTCTGGCCGGAGGTGCACGGCAACGGCGTGGGCGCCGAGTCGCTGAAGTATCGCTTCCAGTGGACCTTTCCGATCGAGCTCTCGCCGCACGACGACGATGTGCTCTACGTCTGCTCGAATCACGTGCACCGCTCACGCGACGAGGGCACGAGCTGGGAGGTCATCAGCCCCGATCTGACACGCAACGATCCCGACCGGCTCGGCCCTTCCGGCGGCCCCATCACCGCCGACAACAGTGGTGCCGAGATCTACTGTACCATCTTCGCCTTCCGCGAATCGCCGCACGAGGCCGGTGTCTTCTGGGCCGGCTCGGATGATGGGCTGGTGCATCTCTCGCGCGATGGCGGCGCAAGCTGGCAGAATGTCACGCCGCCCGAGTTGCCCGAGTGGGCGCTCATCAGCATCATCGAGCCGTCGCCGCACGACGCCGCCACCGCGTACGTCGCCGCGACCCGCTACAAGCTGGACGACACCGCGCCGTACCTCTTCAAGACCAACGACTATGGCGCGACCTGGACTCGCATCACCTCCGGCATCCCATCGGAGGCGCTGACACGTGTCATCCGTGAGGATCCGAACCGGCACGGGCTGCTCTACGCCGGCACGGAGACCGGCGTATACCTCTCGTTCGACGACGGCGTGAACTGGCAGGCATTCCAGGGCAATCTGCCGGTGACGCCGATCCATGATCTCTTCATTAAGGGCACAGACCTGCTCGCCGCGACGCATGGCCGCTCGTTCTGGATTTTGGACGACCTGACGCCGCTCCACCAGATGAGTGGGTCGCAGGAGCCGGTGACACTCTACAAGCCGCGCGACACCGTACGCTTCCGCGTGTACGACCGCTCCGGCTACAGGAAGTCTGCCCCTCCTGGATACCGCAGCTACCACCTCACCGGTCCCGTCACGGTGGCCTACACGGTGAGAGAGACGCCCAGCGACGGCAAGACACCGGAGTATCTGGACGCGGGCAAGAACCCACCGCCTGGCGTCATCATGCACTATGCTTTCGCCGAAAAGCCAGCGGGCGAGGTCACGCTCGATATCCTGGACGCGGCGGGGAATGTGCTGCGCACCTACACCAGCAAGACGGAAGAAGTGCCGCACGTTCCGGTGGAGTCCGGCACCAACCGTTTCATCTGGAATCTGCGCGCCGGGCCACCGGCGAAGCTGGAGGATGATAAGAAGAAGGACGATCCCGAGGCCAAGAACGAAGAGGAGTCGCTCGCGCCGCGTGTCGTGCCGGGCGAGTACCAGGTGCGGCTCACGGCTGGCGAGTCGTCGCTGACGCAGCGCTTCACGGTGCTTGCCGATCCACGCCTGCGCACGACGGCGGACGAGCGGCGGGCGCAGGCCGAGCTACTCTCGCAGATTCGCGACCGGGTGGACGAGGTGCATCGGGCGATCAACCAGATCCGCCGCGAGCGCAAGCAGATCGAGGGCTGGGAGGAGCGTGCCAAGGCCGGCGACGGGCACGAGCAGCTCGCGGAGGCAGGCAAGGCGCTGCGCGAGAAACTCTCAGCGCTGGAGGGCGAGCTGATCAACCTCAAGCTGGACACGCCACAGCCTGGTCCCAATGCATTGAAGGAGAAGCTGGCGACGCTGGCCGCGATGGTCGACGAGTCCGATGATACGCCAACGCAGGGTGCGCGCGACGTGTACGACGCGCTCAGCGAACAGGTGGCGGCGCAGCTGGCCGCGCTGCGCCGGCTCGAGAGCGATGATGTGGCGGCGTTCAACGCGCTGGTGCACGAGCTCGGGCTGCCGGCGGTAGGGTGAGTGTGAGCGCGGCCGTGAGCCGCAGCGCCAACGACGGCACTGCGGCTCACGGCTCACGCGTCCAACGCGACACCCAGGTAGTCGGCGACCACGCGCACGACGAGCGCGTGGTCTTCTTCCTGCGGCAGGCCCGAAACGGTAATGGTGCCGATGGGGCCGACGCCTTTGATGATGACTGGGAATGCTCCGCCGTGGGCGGCGTATTCCCGGGGGTCGAGCAGTGCCCGCTCTTCGAGTGTGGACTGCTGACTGGCGAACAGGGTGCCCATGTAGAACGAGCTGTGGCCGAAGCGGTTGACCACATGGTTTTTGCGCTCTATCCACGCGTCGTTGTCGGGGCTGGTGCCGGGCAAGGCAACATGAAAGAGCTGGTGCCCATTGCGGCGAATATCCACCGTGAGCACCAAGCCGTCCCTGCGCGCGGCCTCCACCAGCCGCAGCCCCACCGCGAAGGCCGTGTCGTTGGTGAACTCCGCAAATTGCAGGGCATCCTCCTGCCGCAACAACGCCTGTAACCTCGCCTCAAAGTCCGTCAAGTGCTCGCTCCGATCATGCGTGGCGCTGTTCTCATGGGCGATGAAGCGCGCGCACACCTGCTGTGCGCTCCAACACCTCTCACGATGCGTGCTCGCCGTGGTGGTGAGGGACTGCCGGCCGTCTATACCGGGCGCGGCCCGATCGTCAGTCCACCATCGAGCACCAGCGCCTGCCCGGTCATGAAGGCGCCGTCATCCGAGGCGAGATAGAGCGCGGCGCGTGCCACGTCCTCCGGCAAGCCCATGCGCCCGAGCGGCGACTGGCGGGCCAGATATTCCTGCGCCTTGGCGGGCGGCGCGCCGGGAATCATGCGCTGCATCGCATGCTCGACCATCGGCGTCCAGATCCAGGATGGGCAGATGGCGTTGGCGCGAATCTTTGCCTGCGCCCCCTCGATCGCCACAATCTTCATCAGGTGAATCACCGCAGCCTTGGAGGCGCCGTACGAGGCGAACCCCGGCGCGCCGATGATGCCGCCGACCGAGCCGATGCCGATAATGCTGCCGCCCTGGCGAGCCAGCGCCGGGAACGCGTGCTTGGCGGCGAGGAACGTCCCGGTGACGTTGACCTGCAAGACGCGGTTGAACGTCTCAGCGTCCAGCTCGCTGATGGGCGCGCTGTCGCCGATGCCCGCACTCGCCATCACCACATCCAGCCGGCCGAAGCGCTCCAGCGTCTCGGCCACCGCGCGCGCATTGTCCGCCGCAGACGTCACATCCATCGCCACGGCATGCGCCTGTCCGCCGGCGTCGCGGACCTCCGCCGCTGCTGCCTCGGCGCCCGCGCCGTCGAGATCGGCGAAGACGACGGCGGCGCCCTCATCAACGAACAGGCGTGCTGAGGCCTTGCCCAGCCCGGATGCCGCTCCCGTCACTAGCGCCACACGCCCATCTAGCTTGCCCATCGCCTACCTCCCTCCCATCAGAAAACCTCAGTGCTTCAAGCCGCGTCGGTGCGCTCCACGATCCGGAGCAGGTGTAGGGTCACCGTCACCGTCACCACCTCTGTCGCCCACCCGGCACAGCGCAAACCCAGCATAGGGCGTGCGGAGCTGACAGATACCGGGAGGAGACAGCGTCCCTGGCAGTGTACCATGCGTGCGGCTGGCGCGATAGCGAGCGTTGATGTCGTGCGGCAACGTGGTGCTGTGCGCGCCCAGGATGCCACGGCAGACGCATGGGATGGCATATCGCCCGCGGCATGCGGAGGCACGCGGGCGGACGTGCGCTCTGGCGTGGGCCGCGGCGCCTGGGTTGGCTCGTGCGCGGCTAGGTTGAATGCAGCGGGGAGTGGTGATTCGGGGGCTGGTGCCGGCGCCGGCTAAACTTCCCGCTGCGCCGCTTATATTCCATCTCGGTCGCCTTATCGCCCTGCTGTAGCGCGGAGAGGCCGCCAACGAGCGCGCCGGCAAGCATCAGCCCCGCGTGCAGGGCATTCTCGAGTATCCAGGGAATATCGGTCCCACGAATCCCTGCCGTGCCCTCGAGGTTGCCAAAGCCGATATTGCCGGTCGAAAACGTGATGAGGTAGACGCCTGCGATACTGAGCGCATAGGCCCGGGCGTACGTGCCGTTCTTCGTCTTCCACACCGCGAGGCCCGCGAGGCCCGTCACGAGATGAATGATGTTGACCGCGGGGGTGACGCGTAGAAGGCCGAACAGCGCACCGCCAGGCGTCAGCCAGGGAATGAAGCCCAGCACTCCCAGCGGGGTCATCGTCACGCCGACCAGCAGGGCAAAGTAGCACGCGACCGGAGCCGTCACCAGATAGCGACGCTCATGGTGGTATTCTTGCTCGACTGGGTCTGGTGGGTGGTGTGTCTGATCCATGCCCAGTGCGTCCTTTCTGCCCTCTAACCTCCGGCAGTACCTTCATTGCATACCTTCCCACTGCGCATATCGCAGGCCACACAACGCGCAGCCCAAGCGCAGGATGACGTTTGGCGCCTCGCCTGCCCGCCTCCTGGATTCGGCGCATCCATCACCTCACCTGCGATGGCGCTGTTCTTGCACCCAGCCTTCATCAGGCCGGCCATCACGAGCGGCGTGAGCAGCGCGCAGCGGACGCAGCAGCCGGCTACCGATTGCCGCCATCCATGCACTGCGCCGTTGCCCGCCGGGTCCAGCTTGGGCGCAAGGACGAGAACCGCAGGGCGGAAACCGGGTCAGAGGCCAGCAGAGGCCATCTGCCTGGCGTCAAGAGTAGAGTAGGGATGATGCAGTCATGATCGAGAGCGTTGCGGAGCACGCCCACGAACTGGGCGCGGCATTGCATAGCGACCCGATCTATCGGTGGGTCACGACGACCGACCATAAACGCATCGGCCTCATGTACATGTACACCGCGTTCATCTTCTTCCTGCTCGGCGGCATCGAAGCGCTGATCATGCGGACGCAGCTCGCGGTGCCCAACAACAAGCTGATCAGCGCGGGACTCTATAGCGAAGTCTTCACGATGCACGGGACGATCATGATCTTCGCGTTCATGATGCCAGTTTTCGTGGGGCTAGCCAACTATCTCGTGCCCCTGATGATTGGCGCACGCGACATGGCGTTCCCGCGCCTCAACGCCGCGAGTTTCTGGCTCTTCGTGGCCGGCGCCCTCGTGCTCGCCATGAGCCTGCTGATCGGCGTCGCGCCGGACGCCGGCTGGTTCGGCTACGCGCCGCTTACCGAAGCCGCGCCCCGCTGCTTCAGCGCCGTCGGCACCGTCACGACCCAGCTCTCGACCTACAACGCGGCCATTGCCGCCGCGCAGGGCCAGGAGGGCTGCTTTGCCGCCACGCCGAATATCGACTTCTGGGTCGTTGCGCTCACCTTCCTGAGCATCTCGTCCATCCTCACGGGCCTCAACTTCATCGTAACCACCCTGTTTACCCGCGCGCGCGGCATGAGCATCTCACGCATGCCACTCTTCCCCTGGATGATGCTCATCACGGCCTTCCTCATGCTCTTCGCGCTCCCCAGCCTTACAGCCGCCAGCTTCCTCCTTTTCTTTGATCGCCACCTGGGCACGCACTTCTACCAGGCCACCGCCGGCGGCGATCCACTGCTCTGGCAGCACCTCTTCTGGTTCTTCGGCCATCCTGAAGTCTACATCTTGATATTGCCGGCCTTCGGCGTGATCGAGGAGGTGTTACCGGTCTTCTCAGGCAAGCCGATCTTCGGCTACGCCGCCATCACTTGGGCCGCCGTTGCCATTGGCTTACTGAGCTTCATGGTGTGGGCGCACCATATGTTCGTGGTAGGGCTGCCGCCCATAGCGCAGATGTTCTTCGCGGCGACCTCAACGCTCATCGCCATCCCGACGGGCGTGAAGATCTTCAACTGGATTGCGACGATGTGGGGCGGGCGCGTGCGGTTCACAACGGCGATGCTCTTCGCCATCGGCTTCATCGTGCAGTTCATGGTGGGTGGGCTCAGTGGAGTGTCGCTCTCAGTCGTCCCCTTCGACTACCAAGTCACCGACACCTATTATCTGGTGGCCCATCTGCACTACGTGCTGCCGGCCGGTGCGCTGATGGCGCTGTTCGCCGGCCTCTATTACTGGTTCCCGAAGATGAGCGGCCGTATGCTGGACGAGCGGCTAGGCGCGCTCCAGTTTTGGGTCTTCATCGTCGGTACCAATCTGACCTTCTTCCCGATGCATCTGCTGGGCTTGTTCGGCATGCCCCGCCGGATCTATACCTACGCGGCTCATCTCGGCTGGGACGGCCTGAACCTGACGTCGAGCATCGGCGCCTACCTCCTAGCCGTCGGCGTGCTGATTTTCATTGCCAACTGGTTCATCACCGTGCACAAGCCGGCAAATGCCCCCGCCGATCCCTGGGACGCCTTCACGCTGGAGTGGGCGACGACGTCGCCACCACCCCCTGACGACTTCGAGACGATCCCGCCAGTGCGCAGCGCGCGCCCAGTATGGGACGCCAAGCACCCGGACAAAGCCGACTTTCGCTCCGCGAGTGGCTGATGCTCCAGCACCCACACCTGCGGCGCGGGTAGCCCATTGCCCATGGGGAGCCCGCCGATGCCGATGCGGCGCACGAAGGCGCGCGGTCCACGCTGTCAGCCGCCCCCTGCCGGCGGTCCAGACTCGGCACAGCCTTGGAGCTCGGGCTCCATCTCTTCGCGCTGTTAGACCGCTGGCTCCCCGGCGTGGACTGCCATCGGTTATTCTGACGGCGATGCAGTCGCGGGAAGGGCAACAGGTCAGCGCCAGGCAGCATCACACCGCCAGCCTCGTGCACAGCTACCTATCCTATGGCTGTGTGACGGCCGATCAGCGCCACTCCGCATACGAGCAGTCGGTTGAGCGCGGCCAAGCGGTGCGCCGCGGACGGTGGGGTCTTCTCGCGATTGCCCCACTTGGCCCGCGTGACAGCACATTTTGCAGTTCGCTCAGTATTGGCACAAGTTGTGCGGCAACCAAGTGGCGCTGTTACTGCCAGGCGTGCGACTCGTTCACGCTCAACAGGAGATGGTGTCATGCCCACTCAGCGATTACCCGCCCCCCAAGGGGGGAGGCCAGCGGCCCGCGCGGCCGCTCTCAGGAACGCGCCGCCTTGAGGACGAGGCCATCCATCCGCCTTCACCCCAGCTGAACCTGCTCTCTATCCCTGCAAGCACCCGCGTGACCAGGCATTGGCCCCTCCCGGTCTCAGTCGAATTCGGTAGGCGCCACCGCCTGGCCAGAACTCCCAGCTTCCTTGTGCGCGCTGGTCAACGAGCTCATCCCTGCTGCTACTCACTCGGCCGGGTGCGGCGTCATGGCCAGAGTTGCAGCAGGAGGGCCATTGGAACGAACCGCAACGGCGGTGCCGGGCCAGTTTCAGCGTGTCGGCTCGACGAGCCGACGTTCGGGACTGCACACGCCACGCGCAGTCCCCAGTCCAGCAAAGCGAACGAAGTGTGGTTTGTGAGACTGAGGAAGGAGTACGCAAGTCATGAAGCTGAGCTTACCTTTCTTCCGGGCGGGTCGCCGTGCTGTGACGGCTCTCGTGATCCTGGTCGTGATCCTGAGCGTGGCGCTCTCCTACGCGGGTGTGACTGGCGCGTTTAGCAGAACCCCAAGCGTCGCGGCGAGCCAGCTGCCTGTCTACCTCGACGCGAGCATGCCAATCCAGGCCCGCGTGAATGATCTGCTTGCCCACATGACCCTGGCTGAGAAGACCGGTCAGATGGTCCAGATTGAGGTAACACAGGTCACCGACACGAACAACACCTGCACGAGCCAGGGCGGCTTCAACATGCCGAACCCGGTCTGCATGCAGAAAATCTTCATTGACAATAACGTCGGCTCGATCCTGGCGGGAGGAACCGATATCCCGGTCGACACGACCAACTCTGGAGGTGTGGGCAACACGGGGAAGGACTGGGCCACCGAGTACAACATCATGCAGCAGTACGCGATCCAGAATTCGCGGCTGCACATTCCGGTGATCTTTGGTGTCGACGCCGTGCACGGCTTCGGCCATCCCTGGCAGGCTCCGCTCTTCCCGCAGTCGATCGGGATGGGGGCGACGTGGGATCCCTCCGCGGCCCAGGCTGGTGGAGTCGTCACCGGTAAGGCGCTCGCAGCTACGGGCTGGAACTGGGACTTCGCGCCGGTGCAGGATCTCTCCCGCGACAACCGCTGGGGGCGGACCTACGAGACCTGGGCCGAGGAGCCCGCGCTGTCAGCGGCGTTAGGCAATGCCAACGTGCAAGGGATGCAGAGCGTCGGCGGCTCCGGCTCGCTCAAGGTGACGGCCACCGTCAAGCACTTCGGCGGCTACTCTGAGGCGCTCAACGGCCACGATCGGGTCGCGGCGCAGCTCCCGCTGCGCTACCTACAGGACCTGTTCCTGCCGTCGTATGCGGGCGCCATCGATGCCGGGGCCGGCACAGTCATGGTAAACTCCGGCTCGATCAACGGTATTCCCGCCACCGCCTCGCATTTCCTCTTGACCGACGAGCTGCGCAACCGGCTCGGCTTCCAGGGCGTGGTGATCAGCGACTTCGGCGACGTGGGGGCACTGGCCACGACATACCACATCGCTCCCGACCTGGCCGGCGCCGCTGCCCTCGCCATCAACGCTGGCGTTGACGTCGCCATGCTGCCCTTCAACGCCGATCAGTGGCAAGCCGCCTTGCTGCAAGACGTGCAGTCGGGCGCGATCTCGCGCTCGCGGATTGACCAGTCCGTCCGCCGCATCCTGACGCTGAAGTTCCAGCTTGGGCTGTTCGACCAGCCCTGCGTCAGCGATCCCAGCAAGCCCTGTGTCGACGCCAACGCGGCCGACGCCGCGGTCACCGCCGGCCGGGACGTCACCTTGCAGGCCGCGCGTGAGTCGATCACGCTGCTGCGCAACCAGAACAACGTGCTGCCGGTTTCGGCAAATAGCAAGCTTGTCGTTGCCGGACCCAGTGCCGATTCGATGACCAACCAGCTCGGTGGCTGGAGCGTCAGCTGGCAGGGTGTCTTCGGCGCGGGCCATGTCTGCTGCATGGGGCCAGCCAACCAGATTCCGCCTGGGACGACGGTGCTCAAAGGACTCCAGGCGCAGGATCCAAACGTCGTCTACGCGCCAGATCAGGCAGCGGCGGTTGCGGCCGCCGCCTCGGCCGACGCGGTCGTCGTGGTCGTGGGCGAGAAGGCGTACGCCGAGGGATTGGGTGACAACCCCCAGCCACAGCTGCCGGCGGATCAGAAGGCGCTGATCAGCGCCCTCCAGGCGACCGGTAAGCCGGTAATCGTCGTCGTCATCGCGGGCCGGCCGATCGGCCTCGGGCCGGGTGAGAGCACAGCTGCGCTGCTCATGGCCTACCAGGGCAGCACGGAAGCCGGCACTGCCGTTGCCGACGCGATCTTCGGCAACATCAACCCCAGCGGCCATCTGCCGGTGAGCTGGCCGTCCGACGCCGCCGCGCCCGGCGGAGACTTCTGCGGCTCCTGCCCGTCGCCGCTGGGCGACGAGCCCAAAGTCTTCGACCAGCTACCAGGCACCAACTTTGGCCAGGGCTCGGCCTACAACCCGCTCTATCCGTTCGGCTTCGGCCTCTCCTACACGACCTTCCAGACCAGCAATCTCTCCGTGACGAACAGTGTGTCCCGCACGGGGACGGTGACCGCGACGTTCACGGTCAGCAACACGGGGAGCCGTGCAGGCACCGACATCGTGCCCGTCTACGTGCACCAACCCGTCAGTGCTGTGGTGGTGCCACCGCAGCGATTGGTTGGGTTCGCCAGGGTCACCCTTAATGCGGGGCAGTCCAAGACGGTAAGCGTCGCTTTCCCGGTCTCGACGCTGGCCGTCACGCCTGGCGACATTGAAGCGACGGCAGCGCCGGCGGTGGAAACAGGCGCCTATCAGGTGCAGCTGGATAAGAACACGACAGCGCCATACAACGTCAACGTGTCGGCGCCGTTCACCATCACTGGCTGATCGCGCACCATCGAGAGGTTGACGACTGCCCGGCCCCGAATGGGGCCGGGCAGTCCATTTGTGCTTTGCCTTGACGATCTCTCCTAATGGCCGCGACCGGTGCCCAATCCGCCTGCGCTATCGTCCTTGGGTATGCCACTGTCGCGTCCGCTGGCACTCGACTGGCCGCTGCCGTTGTGGGACGCATGTGACCCCGCCGGGAGAGGCAGCACAGTAAGGCACGAACCGGCCGCTTCGCACAGCGGAGCGGAGCGGAGCGGTTAGGGACGAGCTGTATGTTCACTTGACGGCCAGCGCGCCGACGTAGTTCGCGGTGGTGGCATCGGCGGTGAACCACAGCGTGCCCTGCCGGTCGAAGGCGACGCCGTAGGGGATGCTGGCGGGAATCTGCAGCTGGTAGAAGGTGAACGTCTGCGTCCCGGGCACATAGCGCACGAGCGCGTTGGCGCTGGCGCACGCGAACCAGACATCGCCGCTCGCCGCCACTGTAACGGCGTAGAGCCCGGTGGGCGTGCCCAGCGTCGCCGGCACCGAGATCTCGCGTAGCGTGCCAGTATGCGTATCCATCATGCCGAGCTTGCTCCCTTGTAGCTCGGTGAACCAGACACGCCCGGCGTCATCCGCCACCATCGAGAAGATTTGCGCCTGCTTGTCCGCCAGCGCGTAGAGCTTTACCGCGCCGCTGGCCGCGTCGAGCCGCCCGATGGCCCCACCCGTGAGGTCGCCGAACCAGATCGCTCCATCCCGCGCCGCGGCAATGGCGTACGGATAGGATGGGCCGCCGCTGGCGGGGGCTGGCACGGTCCACGTCGCGATCGCCCCGGTGGCGGGGTCGAGCCGGCCAATCTTCGCGCCGCTGACCTCGGTGAAGTAGAGCATACCCCGCGCGTCGAAGACGAGATCTTGCGGCGCCACACCGTGCCCGTTCACCTGCTCCAGGGGATACGTGGTGAAGGCCGCCGTCGCCGGATGGAAGCGCCCGATGTAGTTGCTGGCCTGCTCCGTGAACCAGACGTCGCCGTGGGTGTCTATCGCCGTCGCCATGATGTTATGGCGGCCTTGCGGCGGGGTCCAGGTGTCCACCCTGCCGGTGCGTGGATCGAGCCGGGCCAGCTTGTTGGTGGTCATCTCGCCGAACCACACGTTGCCAGCAGCGCCCACCGCCGGCTGCATCAGCCCGGCGTTCGCGGGGGAGACGTTGAAGGCGCGCACCTGGGCGCGCTGGACGCCCGCGGGCAGTGCGCCGTTGGGCGCGCTGGGAGATGTGGCGCTGGCGGTGGTGCGCGTCGCCGTGGCGCCCGGAGCGGGCGCGCGCTGGCTGACCGCCGTGCCCATCGTCGTGAGCGCGAAGAGCGTGACGACGCCAAGGGCCAGCACGCCGAGCATGAACCACGCATCGCGCAGCCGGCGCGCGCGTAGCTCCGCTCGCTCGTCACTGCCGGCGGGCCCGCCGTGCGCCGTGGGTGCTAGCGCCTGTGGCGTGGTGCTCGCCGCCCTCTCGCTCGTGTTGTCTTCGATCTGTGGCGCCTGTGTCATAGCCGAATACCAAATTCTGCCCAGCGCTTCGTCACCTGCGCCTTCATTTCTGGCGACATCTCGATGTCCGGCGGCCAGGGACGCGGGTGCCCCTCCTCTGGCAGCTTCGCCGTGGCGTCCAGCCCCATCTTCCAGCCGTATTTTTCATACGGCGAGGAATGATCGAGGGCATCCACCGGGCCGTCCACCAGCAGGGTATCGCGCTTGGGGTCTACATTGTTGCCGACGCGGAAGAGCACCTCGTGCAGGTTCTGCACATCCACGTTTTCGTCCACGACGATGACGAACTTGGAGAGCATCATCAGCATCATGCCCCAGATGCCGGCCATCACTTTCTTGGCCTGGCCGGGATAGCGCTTGCGGATGGAGACGATGACGACGTTGTGAAAGCCGCCCTCGACCGGCATGTTGATATCTACGATCTCCGGCAACACGACGCGCAGCAGATGCAGGAAGAAGCGCTCGGTCGCTTTGCCGAGATAGGCATCCTCCATGGGGGGCTTGCCGACAATGGTCGTGGCGTAGATCGGGTTGCGCCGGTGCGTAATGGCGGTGAGATGCATGACGGGATACGGCTCGACGGGCGTGTAGTGGCCGGTGTGGTCGCCAAAGGGACCTTCCGGCAACAGCTCGTCAGTATCTACGTAGCCTTCGAGCACGATCTCGGCGTGGGCCGGCACCTTCACATCCACCGTCTTGCACTGCACCACCTCGACGGCCTTGTGCCGCAGAAAGCCGGCGAAGATCAGCTCGTCCACGCCGGGGGGCAGCGGCGCGCTGGCGGCATAGATGCTGGCTGGGTCCGCGCCGATCACCACCGCCACCTCCATGCGGCGGGCGGCCTGGCGCTGCGCGTCCTGAAAGTGCGCAGCGCCGCCCTTGTGAATCTGCCAGTGCATGCCGACGGTGCGCGCATCGCGGACCTGTACACGGTACATGCCGATATTGCGCTTGCCCGTCACAGGATCCTTGGAATGACACATGGTCAGCGTGAGGTAGCGGCCGCCGTCCAGCGGCCAACACTTGAGGATGGGCAGCCGCTCGACATCGATGTCGTCGGTGATGACGACCTCCTGGCAGGGCGCGTGGCTGACGGTATGGGGAAAGATGCGCGCCAGCTCTGCGAACTCCGGCAGCAGCTTGGCCTTTTCCAGCAGCCCGTCCGGCGGCTTGTTCTGCACGATGTCGAGCCAGCGCTTGATACGGTCGCCAAGCTGATCCAGATTCTCGACGCCTAACGCCCAGGACATCCGTTTGTCGCTGCCGAAGAGGTTGATGGCGAGGGGCATGTCGTAGCCGGTGACGTTCTCGAAAAGCAGCGCTGGGCCGCCGGCTTTGGTCACGCGATCGGTGATCTCGGTGATCTCCAACTCGGGGGAGACGGGCGCCGCGATGCGCTGCAGCTGGCCACGCTTCTCCAGAAAGCCCAGAAATTCGCGCAGGTCTTGAAATGCCATGTTCATGCCGCCACCAAGCGACTGCCGGGAGCCTGCCGCGGGCTCCCATCTCTGCCGCTCGTCCGTACAGATGATGGTGCGCGGCGAGCGGGACCGTCAAGCCAGCAGTCCGCGCACCTCCTCCGCCGCGATCTGGCCCTCCAGTCGCTCGACACCATCCACCGCAATGACGGGGATGCGGTAGCGGTAGCGCTCAAACAGCGCAAGGTTGCCACGGATGTCGATCTCCTCCAGCACGACATTCTGGTCGGCGGCGAGGTCTTCCAGATGGGCGCGCGCCTCGTCGCACAGGTGGCAGCCCGCCTTGGTATAGAGGATGATATGGGGCACTGCCCTGCTCATGTGCGTGATCTCTCCGCTGACTGAAATCCGTCTGATCGCTGCCGGTCGCTCTCAATCGTAGCACAGCTGCGCTGACCAACGTTGCCGGTGCCGCCTCAGCGGCTCAGCACTACCCTGCGCCAGCCGGCCTGCCGCGGCGAATGCTGCACCGTCGCGGCTCACTGACGCCGGCGTCGCGCCACTGGTAACCTCGCCGGCCGGTCAATCCGGCTCGCGATGCAGGTAGCCGGTCGCGTTGCGGCCGGGCAGCGCGACGGCCTCGGCCATGCCCGCCGCGACCAACCGGGCGAACCCGGCGCGCAGCTCATCTTCCGGCAGCGCCAGATGTCGCGCCAGCACTGCCGGCTGCGCATACATCGCATGCGGCAGATAGGAGCGCAGCAGCGTGTCGAGCGCCTCGCCGCGCGTGAGACGGTCTGCCGCCACGGCGTGCTCGCGGTGCCGCTCCGCCAGAAGCCCGAAGCGCAGCGAGCCGTCGCCCTCCACAAACGTTCGGGCCAGGAGCAAGCGCCTGTCCAGCTCGTCGAGCGCTTTCTGGAACGCGGCGTGGCGCTCCTTGCCGGCGGGGAACCCCGTCGCGGCACGCAGGTCGCCCGTGGAAACGACGTCGCCGGCCGCGTCGAGCGCCTGGGCGATACGATAGGCGTCGGCGGAGATGGTGCCACTGTCATAGAGCTCGTCCGGCATGCGCCCGTCTCCCAGGAGGCGCAGCACCGCCGGCAATAGATCCCACGCGACAAACGTCGGCCGGCGCCGCACGACATTGCCATAGAAGGCTACGCCGCGCCTGCCGAGCAGCCAGCGCCAGGTGTATACCTCGCCGGAAGGACTGTCCCATTTCGAGTCCGTCTTGGCCTCAGGATCACCCATGAAGGCGTGGTAGAAGTTGGGTACCTCCACCGACACAGGATAGATCGTGACGAGCTTGAGGCGTGCCGGCTCACCCGCCGCGTCCTCCACGTCGCGCAGGCGCGTCTCGCGTGTCTGGCGCCAGTTGCGCAAACGGCGCTGACGCAGCTCGTCTAGGTCCACCTGCGCCGGCACTACCGTCTCCCGGTCAGTGTGCTTCGCCTGCGCCGCCATCGTATGCCTACCTTCCCCCTCGTCGTCCGCTGCCCCAAGCATACCAGACGATGCTGACAAGCGCTGTCATAATTACCGGCGTACCGTTCCGTGAGCCGCCCTTGGCGTGCTAGAGAGCGTTGTGTGTGGTGCGAATATGGAGCGGTGTTGGCAAGAGGGTTGTGGAGGAGGGTTAACTTTGGACGAGTTGAAAGCATTCATCAGCGCCTCGATTCCGTTTGGGCGAACGCTCGGCTTCGAGGTGGTGAGTATCTCTGCCGAGGAGGCGGTCTTCGAGGTGGCGTATCGGGACGACCTGACGCAGGGCGGGATCCTGCATGGTGGTGTGCTCGCCTCGTTGATCGACTCCGTCTGCGCATGTGCCGCCATGGCGCGCACCTACCCGCAGAACTATACGACGACCATCAACCTCCAGGTCGCCTACACGATGCCGGTCTCCCGCGGACGGGTGCGGGCAGTCGGCAAGTGTCTGCGCGAAGGCGGGCGGGTGCTCTTCTGTGAGGCGCACGTGTGGAACGAGGAGGGCCAGCTGGTCGGCCACGGCACCTCCCAGCTGCTGCGCATACCGATGCCGGAATCCCGCTGAGGGTGGCCCACGGCACGGCGTTACCTCTCTGGTGGCGCTCGCATGGAATAGTAGTGAGGACGGCAGCCGTGGCACTCAGGTGCGTGGGAACCTGAACCTGGATTCGGGTCTCCAACATTCGAAGTGGTATAATCGTAATAGCGGTACGGGACGGCGCAGTAGCCGACACACGCAACGGTGCGTCAGCAATCGCGCGGGTGGCGCTCCCGCCCGGAGGAATCCAATGGCACAGCGAAACACAGCATGGGACGACGAGCGCGAGGCGGCCGGCCAGCCCGATCCCTCGACTCTTCCAGACGATCAGACAGCCACTTCGGCTGAAGGCGTCTCCGATCCGGAGGCGCTCAAGCACACGCATACGGACGGCCAGACGCCAAAGCGCCCGGTGGCCCGGCGCGGCGGCACCAAGAAAACCGCCAAGCGAAGCGAGAGCGCCGCCATTATCAAGCTGCCGCTGCGTGAGCAGCCGGTCGAGCCAGTGGAGGAAGTGGAAGAGGAGGACGGCGACGCGGCCATCGAGGCGCTCGCCGCTCAGGGCTTCACCACTGACGAGGTGCTGCGGCTAATCCGTTTTTCCGGCAGGCTTGCAGATTCGCACGAGGCGCGCGAATCTGAGGCAACGCTGCGCCGGCTGCGCTTCACGCGCTGGTTGATCGAGCACGGCGTGCTCGATGAGTTCTCGGCCTAATCGGCACTACAGCTTACGGCCCACAAACGGCCTATTAATCGTCGCATCAAATCGTGCAGGGCATCCTTCTCACCGAGAGGGGTGCCCTGCTCGCCGTCTTGGGGGTTTCGCGCGCCGCCAGCGGGCCGCCGCCCGGCTCAGGCTCCCACGCGCACCAGGGACAGCCGCGCCTCGGCGCGTGCGACGACCGCCGGAGAAATGCCCGCCGGCTGAATCTTGCCAACGTAGCCCGAGCGCAGTTTCGATCCTTCACGCCAGTAGGCGTACCAGTACGGCCCATGGCCGCTGCCACGCTTGCAGGTTCCGCAGCTCGGCTTGCCGCACTTACGAAACTGCAGCTGATACGTGATGTGCAAATCGGTCGGTAACTTCGCCACTTTGCTTCCACCTCCGCTGCCACTTCCTCGTCACTCTGAGCTTCCGATGGGCTGCTTGCGACCTCGCCGCTGCCCCGCTCGTAAGTGTGGACGCATACCAAGGGGGGCGCGTCCCTACCCAGGACTTCTGGCGCACACCGGCGCGGGTGGCGCAATCTGTGGGCATCGCGCGGCATCTTCGACGCGCGGCAGCCGTCTGAGCCTGGCCGCACGATTAATTCAGACGCATGAGCGGTGCTGGCCGTTGCGCGCCGGCGGATGGCGCGTACGTTGTGGCTGTCGCCGACCCCATCCTCACCTGCCAGACGCCACTCAAGGGATGGAACGGCCGCAGGTCGCATGATACAATTGCCTCCGGTTCGGTCCACCCAAGCAGAGGCCTCCCTTACGCGGCAGATCCCAAGCGAGAGGACTCGCATGCCCAAGGAACTGAGTGTTGACCTGATAGTGGTCTCGCGCCACGAGGATCCGCCCAGCGCGCCGGTCATCGCGCGGGCGCTCGCCTCCGCCGGACTGGGCGTCGCGGAGTACCAGCCCGCTCCCCCACGCGACCCAGGCAGCGCGCCAACCGCCGGCCGCCAGCGTGTTGGGACGCACGTGTTGACAGTGCTCGGCACCCAGGCCAGCGCCAGGGTCGCGGCGTTTCGCCACGACGCGCCGGTCACCGGCGACATGGGCGACGCGGCGTTCACTACGCTCACGCGTGGCATTGACGCGGACGACCTGCGCACGCTGCGTGAGGGCGCCGTCTCACTGAATCTGCGCGTGCACGCCACGGAAGCGGAGGTCGCGCGCGCGCTCGAATGGCAGTTGCGTGCGCTCAAGGCGCTGTTGGACATCACACAGGGCGCATGCATCGATCCGGTGGCGCAGCGCTGCATTGGCCGCGCCGGGCTCGCCCGCCTGGCCCCAGGCGACCCCGCCAGCCATTTTGCCGTCCACGACGAGCTGTGGGCCGGCGAGAGCCGTTGGCTGCACACGCACGGACTGCAAAAGTTTGGCCGGCCAGAGCTGGACCTAGTAGCAGTGCCGCACGCGCTCGCCGGCGAGGCCGGCGCGTTCCTGCGCGAGGTTGCCGCGCGGCTGGCGGCCGGCGCGCGGCTGGCGGCCGGCAGTGAGGTGGACCTGGATGAGCTCGGCACGCTGACTGCGGTGGGTGCGCCGGTAGATGTGGAGCATCAAGCGCCGTTCGGCCGGCTGCGCCTGGTGGATACTCCCGCGCCGGGGGAACGGGAGGCTGCAGGCGCGACGCGCCTGCTCGCGCGGATGGCGCTGGCCGAGGCCAGCCAGCAGATCGACCGCGGCGACATCGCGGGCACGCTGGAGACCATCGAGCGTGTGCTGGCCGCGAACCCCGACGATTGCGACGCGTTGGCGCTGAAGGCGCGGCTGTCGCTGCGCCAGGGGCAGCCACTGGACGCGCTCAGTATCGGTGAGCTGATGGAGCTGCGCACCCCGCACGACTATCGTGGGGCGTTCGTCATTGGTCTCGCACTGGCCTCACTGCGTCGCTACCACGAGGCGTTGCATGCCCTCAACCGGGCAATCGATCGCGAGCCGGAGGCGGCGGACGCGTTCGCCGCGCGGGCCGGCGTCTACGAGCGTCTCGGCGAGGCGCAGCGCGCCGCGGTGGATCGCGCGCACGCCGTCTATCTCGGCCAGTAGCGCACCCTCCGGCGGCTTCTCGTTTGACAGAGCCTGGAGCGAGAGGTACACTTACGGCAGCAGTAACGATACGGCATAGGCCAGTATTTCAGGCGCGCGGTTGACGGCAAGCGGCCCCGCGGGCACAGCCTTCGTGACGGCTCGCATATGCCCGGCAATGCCTTCGGAGGGCGCCGAAGCAAGGGAAATCATCGTGTCAGACCTCCAGTCTATCGGACGCGCAGCACAAGACCACCTCGCGGCCACACATGCCGCACGCGAGCGGGCTCTGCCGAAGTCGCGCGCCGCGATTCGCCTCTGCGCCAACGCCATCCGCGCCGCCCATCGGGATGAGTTCGAGATGAGCCGCCGCTTGATCGTCGAAGCCGGTGGTTTGCTCCGCGACATGTCGGCAGACCTGCGCGAGCATCAAGATATCTTCCACGCTGGTTTCGTTGCGGACGCCCAGCGAGAATACGCCGAGGCGGCGCTGACCAGCGCGCTCATCACGCGCGCCCCGCTGCCCACCGCCGACGAGCTGGGCGTCGAATGGGCGCCCTATCTCAACGGACTGGGTGAGTCCATCGGCGAGCTGCGGCGCTATGTGCTGGATCGCATGCGTCTGGGCAAGTTCGATCAGTGCGAGACGCTGCTCTCCGACATGGACGAGATCTACGCCCTGTTGATTACGCTGGACTATCCCGACGCTATTACAGGCAATCTGCGCCGCACGACCGACGCTGCCCGTGGAATCCTCGAGAAGACACGTGGCGACCTGACGGTAGGGGTCAGTCAGGCGCGGCTGAATGCCGCACTGGAGCGCGTGCAAGAGCGCTTCGACCGCGTCACGGGTTTCTAGAGGCGGCGCGTTCGGCCCGGCAGCCGCGCAGTCGTTTCCAGGCTGTACGAGCCTCCTCACGAGTGGGAGAGAGGCGATGGAGGACACCGCACCGGCAGATCTGGCCGGCGTTCCACAGCCGCCCATGCCCGACGTTCCAGGGGAGGAATCCCTTCATCCGCCGGTCGGCGCCGGCCCAGCGGCCCCGCCTGTTCCGCGCCGGCCCGCCTGGCGCACGCTGGCTCGCCCCCAGACGCTGGTACTGGTCGCCGCGCCGGTTGCCGTCACCCTGGCGCTGCTCGTCGCGCATGGCGACGCGCTGTTGCCGTTGCCAGTGGCGCTGACGCTATTGGCGGTGCTGCTCACGCAGACCGGCGCCAACATGTTGGATGCGTATCTCGAGATCGAGCGGGCGCGGCACAGCTCCTGGTTGGCCGGCACAGTAGACCACGCCGGCCACCCGCATGCGCTGGGCATGCAGCCGCTCTCGGTGCTGCGCGCGAGCATCGCGCTGATCGCGCTGGGCGGCTGTGCCGGTATTCCGCTGATCCTGTTCGGCGGCTGGCAGCTGGCTGCGCTCGGCGTTGTCGGCCTGCTGGCGGCGTTTCTGTACTCGGCGACCAGCTATGCGATCAAACGGCTGCCCGCCGGTGAGCTGCCCATTTTCTTCGCGCTTGGTCCCGGACTCACGCTGGCCACTGCTTTCGCGCAGCGGCAGCGCCCCACGCTGGATGTGTTTCTGCTGGGCTGCGCGCTCGGCTTGCTGGCGACAGCGGTGGCCGAGCTGGCGCGGCTGCGCAACGCGGCGCTCGGGCGTGTCGGCGGCGGCACGGGCCGGCTGCGGGTTGGCCGCTGGCTCACCACACTGAGCATCGTGGGCGCGTACACCTGTGTGCTGATCGCCGCGATCACCAGTGTGCCGGCCAGGGGCGCCATCTTCGCGTTCTTCTCGTTGCACATGGGGCTGATTGCCCTCACGGGCGCCCTCAGCGTGCGCAGCGCGATTGTGGCGCGGCTCGCCGCCCGCGACGCGCTGCGCGCCTACCTCCTCTTCGCTGGGCTTCTGCTACTCGGCATCCTGGCGGTGCCCGCCGCGCTCAGCCTGTGGCAGGCGCTCTGAGCGCGCGCCAGCGAGCGGTCCCATACCCCCCGCCGTGTAGTACAATATGCGGGCTGAAGCCCCTTCACGCCCAGACTGTGGATAAGGATACGACAGACCATGACGACCCCCGCCGAGCCGCGCGCGGAGACGCTGTTGCGCGGCCTCAATGCTCCCCAGCGCCAGGCCGTCACCACCACCGAGGGTCCGCTGCTCGTGCTTGCCGGCCCGGGGAGTGGCAAGACGCGCGTGATCACCCACCGCATCGCGTACATCTTGAGCGAGCGCGACGTCTCGCCATGGAACGTGCTGGCGGTGACATTCACCAACAAGGCCGCGCGCGAGATGCAGGAGCGGCTGGAGACGCTCGTCGGCCGGGACGGACGTAATCTGGCGGTGGGCACCTTCCACTCGATCTGCTCGCGTATTCTCCGGCGCGAAGCCGCGCAAGCCGGCCTCGGCCTCACCGCCAACTTCGCCATTTACGACGACGGTGACCAGCTAAGCCTGGTGAAGCAGGCGCTGCGCGAGATGGACCTGGACGAGAAACAGTACAAGCCAAACACCATCCACGCGATCATCTCGCGTGCGAAGAATGATCTGCTCAGCCCGGCGCAGTTTGCCGAGCGCGTCAACAAGTTCTACGAGGAGGTCGCCGCGCGGGTCTACAAGCGCTACGAGGAGCTGCTGCTGACCAACAACGCGGCGGACTTCGACGACCTGATCCTGTTGACGTACCAACTTTGGCGGCGCCACCCCGACATCCTGCGCCAGTACCAGGAGCGCTACAAGTACATCCATGTGGACGAGTTCCAGGATACGAATAAGGCCCAGTACGAGCTCATTCGCCTGCTCGGCGCGGGCACGCCAGAGTCGCCTGGCCACATGAATGTCTGCGCCGTCGCTGACGACGACCAGTGCCTCGTGGCGGGAACGCTCATCACTATGGCGGACGGCACGCTCCGCCCTATCGAGGCAGTCAAGGCCGGCGAGAGCGTGCTCTCCGCCTTCGGAAGCGGCGACTTCCGCGCGGCGCAGGTCCAGGCCACTGTGCTGCGTGAGCGCTCTGGCTCCGGCATTCGCATTACCACCCGCTCAGGCCGCTTCCTCACCAGCACGCCGGAGCACATACACTTCGCCGGCTATCGCCTCGGAGCCACACCGCAAATGTACGTCACGTACCTGATGCACAAGCGCGGCGTCGGCTTCCGCCTGGGCACCTCTCAGGTCTATACCAAGGGCCAAGTCAAGCCAGCGATCGGATTCATGCAGCGCACTCGGCAAGAGCACGGGGACGCGGCCTGGGTGATCTCGGCGCACGAGAGCGAGAACGAGGCCCGCCTCCACGAATATATCCTCTCTCTTCGGTACGACATCCCGACGCTGCCCTTCGTGCCGCGGGTGGGAGGCTCAGTCAACGGCCTGGTGCACGACGCGACCTATATTCGGCGGGTTTTCGAGGCTTTCGACACGGAGAGCAACGGGCAACGCCTGCTCGCAGGCATCAGCCTCTCATCCGATTATCCCCACTTCCGCTCGCGCAACTCCAACCGGATGCACATCGTGATTACGCTCTGCGCGGACCGACGCTCGTACTTGCCGATACATCGCATCTCGCTGGTTGGAAATGACCCGGTGGCTCAGAGCGCGCTGGAGTCGCTCGGATTGCGCGTGACGTTCGACAAGCCAGGTACGAACAGTTGGACCTACGACGCGATGCACTCAGATATGGGCGTGCTGATGGAGCGAGCGAGTAGTATCAGCAATGTTGTCAACGCGGACGTCATCTGCACTGCGCGCCTCGGCAAGAACGGCTCAACAGACGTCATCGAGGGGAAAGCACTGCCATTCCTGCCGGCCGCCTCGGTCCGCCCCGGCATGGTAATGTTCGACGCCGACGGCGGCTACGACATCGTGGAACAAGTCGAGACCCTGGCGCTCGATCAGCCTGTCTACGACCTCGACATCGAGCACACCCACAACTTCATCGCCAACGGCATCGTCACGCACAACTCCATCTATAGCTGGCGAGGGGCGAATCCACGCGTACTGTTGCAGCTCGAACAGGACTTCCCCAATACTCAGATCGTCACGCTGGAGCAGAACTATCGCTCGACCCAGGTCATCCTCGATGCCGCGCACGGCGTCGTGCGGCAGAACCAGCTGCGCAAAGACAAGCAGCTGTGGACCGACAAGAGCGGCGGCGAGAAGATTACGCTGCACGAGGCGTACAACGAGGAGGAAGAGGCGACCTATGTCGTCAATCAGGTGCGCCAGCTGGCGGCGCGCGGCCAGGCGCGCCTGCGCGACGTCGCCGTGATGTACCGCACCAACGCGCAGTCCCGTGCGCTGGAGGAGCAGTTCATTCGCAGTGGCACCCCGTACGTGGTGATCGGCAGCAAGAAATTCTACGAGCGCAAAGAAATCAAGGACGTGCTAGCGTACCTGCGGCTAATCGCCAACCCGCTGGACACCGTCTCATTGCAGCGCGTCATCAACGTACCGAACCGCAAGATTGGGCCGAAGACGCTGGGCGAGTTCCTCTCGTGGGCGCAGTCCGAGCGCCTGGCCCCACTGGACGCGCTGGAGCATCTGGACCAGCATCCCACCCTCGCGACCGCCGGCAAGCGTGCGCTCGCCGGTTTTGGCGCGCTCATGACGGACCTACGGCAGGCGGCTACCGAGCTACGACTGCCCGAGCTGATGGATCGGCTGCTGGAGCGCAGCGGCTATGCCGCGGAGCTGCGCGACACGACCGAGGAGGGCGAGGAGCGCTGGCTCAACGTACTGGAGCTGCGGCGCGTGGCCGAAGACTTCAGCGAGATCGACCCCGATACGGCGCTGGCGCTGTTCCTGGAGCAGGTCGCGCTGGTGGCCGGTGCGGATACCGTGCAGAGCAGCGAGAACGGCAGCCTCGTCAGCGATGAGAAGGACGCCGTCACCCTCATCACCCTGCACGCCGCCAAGGGGCTCGAGTTCCCAGTCGTCTTCATCGTCGGGCTGGAAGAGGGTGTGCTGCCGCACGCGCGCTCGCTGGACAGCCAGCAGGACCTGGAAGAGGAGCGGCGGCTGGCGTATGTCGGCATCACACGAGCCATGCGACAGCTCTACCTGACGCGCGCCTTCCGGCGCTCCTTCTACGGCGGCAACAGTGTCTATCAGGAGGCCTCGCGCTTCCTGGACGAGATACCCGCGACCCTCGTCGCCGCGACGCGCCAACGCGCGCGCGGTGGCATGGCCATGCCTGCTGGCGATGGTCGCCTGTGGGACACGGCACCAGCAGCGCCGCCGCGCTCCGTGCGCACGCCAGACGGCTTCCCGACGCCCTACCGGGCACCGGCCGCGACGGCCGAGGAGCAGCACGCGCGGGCAGAGGAGACACCCGCCCAGCCGGCGGCGACCGCGGCGGAGCTGGCCCCTGGCGACAAGGTGCTGCACCGCCTCTTCGGCGAGGGCACTGTGCTCAAGATCAGCGAGGACCGCAGCTCCACCAGTGTGGATGTGCTGTTCGTCCGCGCCGGGCGCAAGACGCTCGACCTCGCCTTCGCCAACCTGCAGAAGATTTAGGCGCTTTGGATCTCGCCCGCCAGCAGCGCGTCGATCGCTGCCAGGTCTTCGGCGCTGAGGTGCCACTCGGCGGCGCGGGCGTTGGCGGCGACCTGCTCCGGTCGTGTGGCGCCAACGATGATCGTGCTCACGCCGGGGCGCGCCGCCAGCCATGCCAGCGCCAGCTCGGCGACAGTGTGGCCGCGCTCGCGGGCCCACGCGTCCAGCCGCTGCACCGCGCGCAATGTGGCGGGATTGAGGCGCGGTGCGAAGCGCGGATTGTTGTAGCCGCGCGTGCCTTCGGGCGCCGGTTCGTCTGGCCGGTACTTGCCCGTAAGGATGCCGGCGGCCAGCGGGAAGTACGGAATGATGCCGAGGCTGAACGCCAGGCAGCACGGCACCAGCTCGCGCTCGACACTGCGTTCGAGCAGGTTGTATTCGGGCTGGACCGAGATGTAGCGGGCCAGGTTGCGCCGGTCGCTGATCCATAGCGCGTGCGCGACCTGCCAGGCAGCGTAGTTGGAGCAGCCGATGTAGCGCACCTTGCCGGCGCGCACCAGATCGTCGAGCGCCTCCAGCGTCTCCTCGAGCGGCGTCTCGGCGTCGAACTCGTGGATCTGATACACGTCGATGGTATCGAGCTGCAATCTGCGCAGGCTGGCGTGGCAGCTCTCGATGACATGCAAGCGCGAGGAGCCGCGCTCGTTGGGTCCATCACCCATGCGCATGCCGGTCTTCGTCGCCACGAGCGCCTGCGCGCGCCGGCCGCGCAGCGCCTTGCCAAGCAGCTCTTCAGAAGCGCCATGGCCGTAGATGTCGGCGGTGTCCATGAAATTGATGCCGCTGTCGATCGCCTGCGCGACGATCCGCTCGACCTGCGCCGCGTCCGCGTAGCGTCCGAAGGTGTTGCCACCCAGCCCAATTACCGAGACGTGCAAACCTGACTCCCCAAGCCGCCGATACTCCATAACCGCACCGTTTCCTTCCGTAGGCAGACTGCCTTGACGCGACACCGTGCCGGTTCCAGATTGTAGCGTGGCGGCTGACCAGAGGGCATATTTTGGGTTTCACAGCCAGCTCCTTTGGCACGATACTTGCTCCCTTCAAGGCGTCGCTCGCGCGGTCACGGCTCACTTCATTCTCACGTGCCACTTGTTTCTGGCCGCTTGTTCGGCTAGTATGGTGGCAAGCGCCGATCTGAACGGCGTCCGCGCACGTATGCTGGTTGCCGCATCCCACACCAGGCGGTGGATGCGCCTGCCCTCGATTTGGGGGCGCGATGTGCGCCACACAGGATGAGGTGATGGCGGCAGGAAAGCCGGGAGTTTGCGTGTGCGGCGCCGCAGCGGCGCCGCGAAGGTGGGGGACCTGCGCCCCCACAACAAAGACGAAGAGGAGAAGGGGAACCGATGCTGTTGGCCGTGCAGAACATCAACCTCATCCCAAACAGCGGCATCCTGGACGACATCTTCCATAAGTCATGGTTGGCCGTGAGCATCGCTGGGTTTCCAGCCGGCGGCTACAAGGTCACCCTGATCGGCCTGATCATCATCATGATCATCGCGATCGCCGCCAACGGCATCACCGAGCGGCTGACCGGGAAGAAAGTCGGCGGTATGCTGTTGGCGGTGCTGGTGACGATCCTCGGCTCCTGGCTCTTCCAGGCCTACGTCTTGCTGCCGTTCGACTTCTCTATCGAGGGCGTGCGCATCATCGCGGCGCTCCTCGGTGCCGTCGTGATCGCCGTCTTCTGGACGCTGATCCGTGGTCAGGGCAAGAGGTAGGGGTGAGCGAAAAGCCCGGAGTATGCCTGGCGCTGCTGGCGGCGACGCTTGACGCGTGTTTGCCGGTATGGTACGGTAGGGATGCGTCGGGGCGTAGCGCAGCCTGGTAGCGCACCACAATGGGGTTGTGGGGGTCGGAGGTTCAAATCCTCTCGCCCCGACCAATCGAGGCGGTCTTCCACACCGGGGGACCGCCTTTCGCTTGCCCATACGGCTCCCTGGGGCGAGCTTCTACCTTTCCCTCGACCCGAAGGCCAGCATTCCTCCCGCTCCACGCCTTGCGGGGCAGGGCGCATCCGTTCCAGGTACGCACGCTGCCCCACTACAAGCCCAAGCAAGACGGGCGGTACGCCCTGGTCTCCACCATGCAAGCGCTTTCCCGACCCGGCTTGAAGCGGGGGCTGATCCAGCCATCCCTGGTACCCATCAC
>Ga0070706_100001376_pt1 | contig 25835 bp, 30 predicted proteins | sample KBSK5501metaG_FD_65476 | JGI IMG/M metagenome (GOLD analysis project Ga0070706, IMG submission 65476) | Corn, switchgrass and miscanthus rhizosphere microbial communities from Kellogg Biological Station, Michigan, USA - KBS K5-50-1 metaG | ecosystem: Host-associated > Plants > Roots >... | reverse complement strand
ATCGACTTGAACAAAAACGGTCGGATGGATGTTTACGAGAGCCGGAATTCAACCCGTGCGTCAAGGAACTCTCTATTTCGCGCATCTTCCCCACTTGAGCGTTCGGGATCCAGTCGCTACCGCTCCCGGTTCTGTACCGCTATCGCTACTGGTGTTTGCGCCTCCGTTTTGTCTCGACTTGCATAACGCTCAGCCAGAGCAACACGCTTCTCAAAAGCCTCACGGGCAATGCGCACATCTTCAAGGAAGTGGGGCAATTCTTCGAGCAGCAGCGCCTGCGGACCATCGACCAGCGCCCGGTCCGGAACCGGGTGGAAATCGACCAAAACCATGTTGGCGCCGGCGATGACACCTTGCGCCGTCGCATGCATTAGGTCCGGAATTCTTTCGGGGCCGCAACTGCGCGAGCCGACTGCATGAGAAGGATCGATGCAGACGGGCATTCGCGTCAGGCGCTTGACCACCGGCACGTGTGCGAAATCAAGAAAGTTACGGTGCGGGTCCCCCATGTTCGTCTTGACGCCGCGCAGCCCGAAGACGACTTTGCGATTTCCTTCACTGGCAAGATATTCAGCGGCGTGGAGAGATTCGCTCAAGGTGATTCCGAAACCACGCTTGAGCAAAACAGGAAACTCTTGTTGACGTCCGACTATTTTCAGCAGCTCAAAATTCTGCGTGTTGCGCGTACCGATCTGGAGCATCACTCCGGTGGGATTGCCGGTGCGGCGCAGCGCTTCGCGAATCTCATCGATGTGCGACTCATGCGTGACTTCCATGGCGATCACTTTGATTCCATACTTACCGGCCAAATCAAAAACGTAAGGCAAGCAATTCTTGCCATGCCCTTGAAACGAGTAGGGGCTGGTGCGCGGCTTGTAAGCGCCCATGCGCGTACACACCTGACCATTGTCACGCAGGGCCCTCATCATGATCTCAACGTGCTCCATTGTGTCCACGGCGCACAATCCGGCGGACACATGCAGGGTGTCCTGGCCAAAACGCAGGCCCTGATAATCAAAGTGTGATGGCCGGTCATCATCTCGATGTCGACCGAGCACGCGGTATTCTTCAGAAACGCGCACGACGCGCTCGACGCCGGGCAACCCTTTCATGTCATCTGCCGAGATTGATGACGTGTTGCCGATCAGGTAAATCTCGGTCAGAGTTTGTTCAGTTCCATGCTCGCGATGAACGCGCAACTGAATGTCCTGCAAGCGAGCGAGGTGCGCCATCAATTGTTTGTAGCTATCGTTTTCGGGTTCGATGTTTGGTGTCAGAATTAGAATCATGATTGTTTATCGAGTAAGCCTTTCTCCCTCTCCCTTTGGGAGAGGGCTGGGGAGAGGCTTAAGCGCAGACCCCCCGCCACCTCCACCTCTTGATGCCACTGCTGATCATGAACTGAGCCATCGCATTCGATTACGAGACGACTTTCGTGACAATAGAAGTCTGAGATGTAGTCTCAATTGATGTTGTCGTCTGAATTTGAAACCGAGCAACTGCCGATTTCGAAGAAGTTGCCACAGCAGTGCTTCGGCAGGCGTCTGTTTCTCTCGCAGTTCGCGCGCAAGGTTTACCAAACCCGCAAATTGATATCCGCCACGATACTGTCTTTCTCTATTCATATTGATTCTACCCCTCTCCTTCTTGGGAGAGGCTGACAAGAACGACTCACCTACAAACTCTTCGCTCTTTGCCCTTTCCCCGTTTGCTCTTTGCCTGTCTAACTCGACGGCACCTGCGCTGAACGGTAAGCTCCCAGAATTCGAATCTCCACTCGACGATCATGCAGCTCGCTGAGCGCGGCCATGACTTCGCTGTCATCAGAAGAGCCCCGCAAATCAAGATAGAAGCAGTATTCCCATGGCCGGCCCTTGACCGGTCGGCCCTCGATCTTGAGCAAGTCGATACCACGCCGCGCGAAAGGCTCGAGGGCATCGTGCAAAGCGCCGGGCTGATGCGGCAGCTCTATGACCAGCGAGAGCTTGTCTGCATCTTCAGCAAGATCTTGCGAAGGCGAAAGCAGGAGAAAGCGCGTGTAGTTTTCGCTGCTGTCCTCCAAATGCTCGCGCAGAATCACTCCGCCATATTTGTCCGCGGCGCGTCTTCCGGCGATGGCGGCGCGCGTCAGATCGCCACGATCCACAACTCGCGCCACGCTGCCCGCTGTGTCTTCCGCCGCGATTCTTTGGATTTGCGGATTGGCAGCCAGAAAACGCCGGCACTGATCGAGAGCGACCGGGTGCGATTCGACCGCGGTAATCGTCTCAAACAAGGCGCCCGGGCAACCGATCAGGTAGTGACTGATCGGAATAATGACTTCGCCTGAGATATACAGCTTGCTGTCCAGGAGCAAATCGAAGCAGGCGTGAACGAAGCCAGCGAGACTGTTTTCGATGGGCGCGAAAATATGGTCGGCGGCCTTATCGTTGATGGCGCTGAAAAGCGATTCGAAGGTTGGACGCGGAACGAGCGTAATCTCTTCACCGAGGAGCTTGACCGCCGCTTCTTCGCTGAACGCGCCGCGCGCGCCTTGAAACGCAACTCGCAAGTGGTCAGCTTGCAAGTTCAGTTTATGACCAGCTTGTTGTTCTTCGCTCGATTGATCCGCTGCGCGAGTTTGAATGCGCCGCGACTCATGAATGATGGCGCGGAACAGTTCGACAATCGCACGATCGTCCAGCGGCCCTTCATTGGCTTCGCACATACGTTCGATCACCTCGCGCTCGCGCGTGTGATCGCACAGATGCACACCCGAAGCCGTCTTCGACTCGCCGACTCTAAGGGCCAGCCCCGCCCGCTTGTTAAGCAGGCGCAACAACTCGCTGTCAAGATCATTTATTTCCGCTCGCCAATCTTCAATATTCATCAAGCTCCTCCGAGTGTTGTAAAGAAGTCAGTACCATCTGCGTAAGCGGATGGGTCCAATGGAACCTGCGCGTTGAGTGTTTGACCCACCCACTAACGCGGGTGGTACGGACCTCCTACGTGATTACAGACTCAAGTCTGTAACACTCCAAAAAACAAGCCAGCCGCAATCTCACTCTGGAGCTTGCGGCTGGCTGATATCGTTCGCTGCGTTAAGTTCTTTACGTCTTCACTTTTTCTCGCACGCGCATCTTCGCCAGTCCGCCTCCCCAAAAAGAGAAGCGGTAAGTAAGGACGAAATAGGTAATCTGACTGCCGCGCATCTTGGCCTAATCCTTTCCCAGATGAAGGCACTATACCATAATCTGAATTCTTCCCATTAATTGAAGTGGATTTTGGTGACGCGCGGGTGAAATTAAAAGCGGGACTTCATGCTACCGAGCCAAGATGCCAACGACTCCCGAGTCTGTGTCAAAACTCGGGTATGTGGTTAACGAAAGTGCCTTTGAAACGCAGAGGACTCCGAGGAACTCGCAGAGGAACGCAGAGTAGTTATTTTTCTCTGCGGTCTCTGCGAAAAAACTCTGCCGCCCCTGGGGTTAAGATCGTCTATTCTCACCCTCAAGTGAGTTTTGACACAGGCTCTGAATCGGTGGGCTATTATCAATCTGCCGCTTCGCGGGCTCAGCTTGGTTCGTCTCGACACGCTCACGCAAACCGTGATACAAGGCGCTCCTCAGACGACGATTCCCGAACGAGTCTTTTGAAGAAGGACGCGGAACACTCGATCACATTTCCATGCAGGAACCAGGATGAACACGCTTCGATTAGCTTTTTGCGCTTCACTCTTTGTTGCCATTACCTTGACGTTTGCTTCGCTAGGCCACGCGCAGGCGAACCGCACGTGGGTTTCAGGCGTCGGAGATGACGCCAACCCATGCAGTCGCACCGCCCCGTGCAAAACGTTTGCAGGCGCCATTTCAAAGACCGCTCTCGGTGGCGAAATAGATGCTTTGGACTCAGGCGGCTTTGGCGCGGTCACGATTAGCAAGTCGGTCACCATCGATGGCACCGGAGTGCTGGCAGGTATCCTTGCCAACGGCTTCACCGGAATCATTATCAACATCACAGACGCAAAGGACGCGGCAAAGTCGGTGCGTATCCGTGGTCTGTCAATAAACGGCTTCGGTACAGGTATTCACGGCATCAACGTCATTGCGGCGAACAAGGTAACCGTCGAAGAGACTGTCATAGACGGCTTCGTTACCAGCGGCATTAACGTTGCGGCTGGGGCGGTGTTTGTGAGGAACACGACCATCAGGAACAACGCCGGCGCCGGGATCAATGTCGGGACTGGCGGTCAGGCGGCCATCACGAATGTCAGTCTGGTCTTCAACGGCACGTCCCTGGCTGGACCCAACGGGTCCGTCACCTGGATCAATGAAAACGTGCTCTACGGCAACAAGAACGGAGATGCCAAACCTCCCGCTGTGAAGTAAGGCCTTGAACGCCGGGCTAAATTCATGCCGACACTCCGGTCGAGAAGAGTGGATTCGTGTTGGAGTCCGGACAGTAGCGCCAACCAGGGTCCCCGCGCGCGGGCAGCCCGCGTGGGTCGTCGACAGGAAGGCTCACATTACAAAATCCGCACTCCGCAATGTGGTTACGGACTCCCGACTCGCGACTGTTCTAAATGCGCGAGCGCGCGAACTGAAACGTCGCTCTAAGTCTCATAACATCACGTTCACACCAAGAACGGAGGTAACTTCCATGACGATCAATCCCATCGACGCGGTCAAGCGCGTCGCTCCAAATGCACGCGACAATTATCTGGAGGCGATCGAACAAGGCGGCCTACTGTTCGAGCAAAATGGTATTACGACGCCGCAGCGCATGGCGCATTTTCTGGCTCAGGCCATGCAGGAAACTGGCGCCTTCACTCTCTTGCGCGAGAACATGAATTATTCGGCGCCGCTTCTGCTGCAGATATTCGGTGTGGATCACCATTCCGCCAAGATTACGCCGGCTGAGGCAGCCACCCTTGCTCACGATCCGGAAGCTATTGCCGAACGTGTCTATGGCCTTGGCAATCCACACAAAGCGAATGAGCTCGGCAACACACAGCCGGGTGACGGATTTGCTTTCCGCGGCAACGGCGTCTTGCAAACAACTGGGCGAGGAAGTCACCGCCGCATGGGCCAGGCCTGCGGCGTAGATTTCGAAGGGAATCCAAATCTGGTGACTGCCCCCGAACATGCTCTCAAGCCGGCGTTCCAGGAATGGTCTGACGGCAATTTGAATGCCGCCGCTGACGCGAACGATATCGTCAGAATTACCAGAGTTATTAACGGCGGCCTGAATGGTCTTGACGGGCGTAAAGCATTTTTTGCTCAACTATTGCCGCTGCTGAAAGAACGGGTAGGCTGACCTGATGCGGCGCCTACGCCGAAGGCGTTAGCGAAATTTGACGTGACGGCCTTGGTTCACGAACTCTTTCAGGAGTTCAGAATCGTCAACGCTTTAATAACCCAGGGGGTTGCCCTGGGCTGGAATTGACGAACGCCTTTGGCGTTAACATTCTCGACACTCCCCGGCAAACCGTGATACTGGATTAAGCGAAAGATTCATACCGGATATCTTGGATCGCATCGCCACAGAGAATAGTCAAGTCAACGTGAAATAGAAACCTCAATTTTCAATACCGACCAATTTGTTCGTGGCTCAGCGCTTGTTTTCGGAGCTTGCACACAAACCAACACCTTTTTCAAACGAGACTAAGCCACCTTCCGTTTTCCGGCGAGCCTCTTTTTCAAGACTTCCATCAGGTCCACGACTCTGCCTTCGTCGCGCTCGGGCGCTTCGACTTCGACCACATCCTTGTGCTGCTTGCGCTTTTTCTCGACCAGCTTGAGGAGCTGGTCAGTCTTCTCGTCCTTCAGCTCGTTTAGCGACAAATGCTTGTCCGAGTTCTTTTCAATTATTTTCTCGAATTTCTTGACGGTGGCCGCTGGCAGCTTCTTCTTTTCCGGCAGACCGACTTCCTTTGGCGAATGCAGTTCGTCGGCGAAGCGCATTGTCTCGGCGCGCAGAATTCCATTCTCCGGAAAGATCGCCACCAGGTATTCTTTGCCGCGCATGACGAAGGTAGCGATACCCGCGAGGTCGCTCCTGGCCATGGTCTCGGCGAGCAGTCGATAGGCTTTCTCGGAACCTTCGGACGGCACCAGGAAATACGAGCGGTCAAAGTAGATGGGCGGAACCGATTCGAGGTCGACAAACTGGCGCAAGTCGATGTCGCGGCTCTGTTCCGGCGCTAAGCGCTCCAACTCTTCATCGGTAACGACGACGTACTTGTCTTTCTCGATCTCGTAGCCGCGAACCATTTCCTCGTTGTCGAGATCGCGCCCGGTCTTTTGCGAATAGTAGCGACGCGCCAGCAGCTCGCCTTCGGGCCCGAGCATGCGCAGCGGCGCGCGATTCGTGCGATTGCCGGGATAGAGATCGACCGGAACGCTCACCAGCCCAAACGTCAGCGTGCCTGACCAGAATGGGCGGGGGGATTTCTGATCGTTATCGCGTTTCGACTCCGTTGTTCTCTTCTTACCCGGCATATCCGAATCGCTTTTCCTTCTCGACGCGTAGTCCCGGCTCTAAAGAGCCGGGCTAAATTCATTCGTCGCTCTGCGACGCAAATCATGCCTCCTCAGGTCGGACTACTGTCCCTTCTGCCTTCTGCTGTTCACGCCGCACGTTTCTTCAACGACTCGATACTCCTGGACAAGATCTTGTCGAGCGACGCCGGTTTGCGTTTTGTTTTCACCAGGCGCAGCTTGGGCGCATGACCTTTCGACTTGCGCTCGACAAATTCCATCACGCGCGCGCGATATTCATCTTTGTAATCCTTCGGATTGAATTCGCCCTTGAGCAATTCCACCAGCTGCTTTGCCATGCTCAGCTCTTTCTTATCAGGAGCACGACCGGCCAGGCGCGGCAGATCCTTCGCCGACAAAACTTCTTCCGCGGGCCGTAAAGTGACAAGCACCAGATGATCAGCTTCGGCGCGCAGTGCTCCGACGTAAGGCTGCTTGCGCATCACCCAGCGCGCGACGCCTTCTTTTTCCTGTTTGCGCAAAGCTTCGGCGAGCGCGAAGTAAGCGGTCTGGTCGCCATCGGGCCCGAGATAGTACGGCCGGAAGTAATACTCCGGCGCGATCGCGTCTGGCGGAATAAATTGCGTGATCTCAATTTCGCGCGACGCTTCGGGCTCGAGGGCTTCGAGCTCTTTTTCACCGAGGATCACGAAAGTCCCCGGCTCGACTTCAAAGCCTTTTTGAATTTCCTGGTTGGAAACCTCTTTGCCCGTTTCGGGTTCGACCATGTGCTGCTTCACTCGCGTCTTCGAGCGATCGTCGAGAATGTGAAAACGCACGGTCCGATCCTGAACAGCCGCATACAACTTCACCGGCACCCTGGTTGAATCCAGCTTGAGATCGCCTTTCCAAATCGCGCGCGCCGCCATCTTTCAATGCTCACTTTCGCTCGCCGAGCGAATGCAGCTCGAGCAGAGAACTTCCATCTGGATCGTGTGTTGTACGCACATCGCACAAATCTCGCCGTCGCAGGCCACACACCGATACTCCGTCTGATATACGTACGTGTGACTGCATGCCGGACAGACTTCCGTGCCTTCTTCCAGCCACCAGGGCGGGTTCTGCAGAGTCTTACGCACAGCCTGCAAATGAAGGCATTTTCAGTTCCACAAATTGTGGGGCTACGCGCTTGAGGGGCGGGCTTGCGCACAGTGAGATTGGGCTTATCCCCTCAAGCATTCCTAGTGAGCGGTTACTTAAATCTATAGGTGATCCGGCCTCGCGAGAGATCATACGGCGACATCTCCACGCTCACGCGGTCGCCGACCAGAATCCGTATGCGATGCTTACGCATCTTGCCGGAAATAGCGGCCAGCACGACGTGCTGGCTGTTGTCGAGTTGCACTTTGAAGAATGCGTTGGGCTGTTTGTCGATTATCGTGCCCTCCGCCGGAACCAAATCATCTTTTGCCAATAGATTTCTCCTTTAGGATTAAATCCTTCATTCCTGGTAATGGTCGATCACGCTTTCCTGTAACGCGGCACCTGCGTCTACGTAAGGTGTAGACTCGCAGCCCGTTCATCCTACCGACCTAAAGACTTTTCTGCTGCAGACATCTTGAAGCGTTCCTAAATAAGTTTGAGCACTAAGTAGAGTCCCGGCAGAACTATCGCGACTGCTGCGATTAAGTGCAACCAACTCAATGCCGCTCGACGACAGTTTGGACATTTCATTTTCCACAGCGGCAGTACGGTACCGCAATTGTGGCAAGACCAAATTATCTTAGTCATCCGCTGGGCTCCTTCTTAGTGTACTGACGAGGCTGCGGCACGTTTCAAGCGCCTTCATAGGAACCTCTTCTTTTGCTCTTACCACTGACAAGTTGCCACATCGTGGCCGCACCATTGAAGCGAACCCGCTTGATTGCTCGAGCCAATCCCAAAAGTTGTAATACCCGAATGCCCCACCAGTTGAAGTCAATCTCGTACCACTTCAGACCATGACGAGCCGAAGTTGGATGCGCGTGGTGGTTGTTATGCCATCCTTCACCAAAAGTCAGTATCGCTACCCACCAACTGTTGCGCGAATCCTCGCCGGTGTCGAACCGTTTTCTTCCCCACAAGTGTGTGGCCGAGTTGACCAGCCAGGTAGCGTGCAGCCCCAACGTCACGCGCAGGAAAACACCCCACATCATTGGTCCCCAGCCCGCGAAAACCAGCAACGCAACTCCGAGGAGAATCAAAGGCACGAAAAAAAGGCGGTTAAGCCAGACATAGAACCTGTCCTTCATCAGATCAGGAGAGTAATGCTTAAGCACGGCCTCATCGTGACGCTGCGCGCGGCCCCTCAGAACCCAACCGATATGCGCCCACCAGCGGCCATCGCGAGGCGTATGCGGGTCGCCATCGCTATCCGCGTGCGCATGATGGATTCGATGCGTTGTGACCCACTGTATCGGACCACCCTCTACTGCCAGCGTGCCGCAGATTATCAGGAAGTATTCGACGGCTTTGGGAACTTTATAAGCTCGATGCGTCAGCAGCCGGTGGAAGCCCATGCCGATGCCGAGGCTTCCTGCGACCCAATAGAGTACCGCCGCGATTACGATCGCTTGCCAGCTCCAGAAAAACAGCGCCGTCACGGCGCCAACGTGAAAAACCATCACGAAAATATAGTTGCCCCAATTGATGCTCTCTTTTTGCCTGGGCTGTCTGGCTTCACTTTGGTTCGACAATAAATCTTCTCCTGTCGCTATTGGCTTGACGCTTTTCCCTAAAGAGACAAAGGCTCAAACTCCGTTATCGCATGCTGCCCTAGGAGATTCGCCAACTCCACGCGTCCGTTAGCCATCACTCGCGCCACTTCGAAAGTGCGTTCGTTACTCTCTCGCCCACGCATTACCTCCGCGCGGAACGTCAGCCGCATTTCCACAGTTGGGTTGTGAACCGCTGATTCTTTCTTTCTGGCTACGCGCCGATCAGCGTGCATTTAAGCGTGGGAATGAATGAGACGTCTCATTCGATCCGCGAAAAGAACATCCATCTTGCGCGGTTCAATGATGGCCGTCACTTCTCCCTCGCCAAATGTCGGATGCATCATGGTTTGTCCGCGGCGATAGGTGCGCGCGCGATCGTAGGGCGCGCCAACCTTCGCGGACGTTCGACGGGTTACGCCGCTCTTATAGGGAACGCGCGAGTTGCATATCGGGCAACTGACGCGCGTGATCTTACCTGTCTTGCTAAGTAACGCGACGATATGCCCGCGCTCTTCGCCACAAGTGACGCACATCTGCTCGACTCGATCTCCGGTTGCGAAAGTTTGTGTTTCGACCATTCTCTTCCTCCATTTTTGGTGTTGGGGGGCTTGGCCCTCTTGTTAAGACTTGTCAATAATGTTTATCTTGCGCGCGGTCGGAACGAACGGACTGAGCTGCTGCGCCCGCGCGCGAATCGTGCGAACGGTTTGCCTGTGTTGGCGGCAATTGCTGGTGCTCCGCCAAATGACGGCAACACAACTCGCTTGACCACTTGCCCCGTCAATCGCTCAATCGCTCGCATTGACAGCTCGTCAACAGGCGCGACGATAGTAATTGCCTGCCCCTGATTGCCGGCCCGTCCGGTGCGACCAACTCGGTGCACGTAATCCTCGGGCGCCGCCGGAACGTCATAGTTGATCACGTGTGAAACAGCATCTACGTCCAAACCGCGCGCTGCGATGTCCGTAGCCACCAGCACACGCGCGCGCCCATCGCGAAATTCGCGCAGGGCCGCTTCGCGCTGCGGTTGGCTGCGATCGGCGTGGATTCGATTCACGCTGTGATCGCGGGCCCTCAGAATATGCGACAGCCGCTCGGCGCCACGGCGTGTGCGGGTAAAAACCAGTACTCGCTCAAATCGTTCGCGTTCCAGCAAATCAAGCAGCAATGCGGTCTTCGATTCCAGGGCCACCGGGTAAGCAGTCTGCTCGACCATGGTGGCGGCGCGACCGCGCGGACTCACTTCGATCAGTCTTGGTTCTTTCATTGTCGAACGCGCCAGTTGCTCGATGTCTGAAGACATCGTGGCTGAGAACAAGAGCGTCTGTCGCTTTGTCGGCAGCATTTGAAGCACCCGGCGAATCGCCGGCAAAAATCCCATATCCAGCATGCGGTCGGCTTCGTCCAGTACCAGAACCTCGACTGTCGATAGATTAATTGCGCCGCGCTCGGTTAGATCAAGCAAACGTCCGGGCGTGGCAATTACCACCGACGCTCCGCGTCGCAAATTCGCTATTTGCGTGCGAATATTCGCGCCGCCAATCACGATAACGCCGCGATTGGTCTTCACATTGTTAAGCTCGCCATAATTCTTTTGGATCTGAAGCGCAAGCTCACGGGTCGGCGCGAGCACCAGCACGCGAATCCCGGGTCGCAGACGCTCGCTGATCTTTTGAATGATGGGAAGTAAAAATGCGGCTGTCTTACCTGTACCGGTTTCGGCACAGCCGATTAGGTCTCGACCGCTGAGGATGACAGGAATCGCCTGTCGCTGAATCGGTGTTGGTTCGTTGTATCCGAGAGACTCGCAGCCTCGCAGTTGTGCGGGCGCAAGTCCCAGTTGAGAAAAATTCATAGACTCCTTTTAGTGGCGACGCTCGTTTGTTTTAGATCGTCGCGATTGTTGTTTAGATCTCCATGTTCTCCGTGCCTTCGTGGTGAAATTCATTAACCACTGAGACACGGAGAATCTAAGAGCTTCGTTACCAGCGTGGCTCGCGTTTGCCACCGTAGCCACCGCCGCCACCGCGATTACCGCCGCCGCCGTAGCCGCTGCGGTTGCCGCCAAAGCCGCGACCGCCGCCGCCGCCGCGGTTCTCACGCGGTTTGGCTTCATTGACCTTCAAGGCGCGGCCACCCAGCTCTTTGCCATTGAATTGATCAATAGCCGCGGTGGCTTCTTCCTTGGTGGACATTTCGACGAAGGCAAACCCACGTGAACGTCCCGTGTCGCGGTCTTCGACGACGCTCGCTGATTCAACCGTGCCGGCCTGAGCAAACATTTCCTGCAACTCCTGGCTGGTGGTTTGGAAAGCGAGGTTTCCAACGTAAAGTTTCGTTGACATACAGATATACCTTTCCCCTTTTTGGGAATGAAAAGAAGCTGCGAATCGGATTGGCTTCGGTGAACGGTAGCAGTCGAAGGACCAGGTTCGGATGCTCTTGAATATCGAGCGGCTTCTGAGAATTGAAATCAGCCTGCTCTCGAACTATCCAAACGCCAGCGCTAAGCAACTTGTGCGCGGGGCGCATCACCGTCGATGCGCGAGAGAAGGATTAACCACGAACTACTATGGACTATTTCAGGTTAAGTAGCAAAGCGCGGAGCTACCAACCGGCTTCGCGATTCCGGAATGACTGAGCCTTTTCAACGCTTTGAGGCCGGCCGAGCGTATTTAAGCGCGTACTCAGGAGGTTCATTATTTGCCGACAAGCGAGGGTCGGCAACAGGCGCGTCGGCAGCGAGTCGCAAGGGAATCAACCCGGCCCAAATGGGCAAGTCGTAATCCTGTTCGTCGTCGAGTGGTGGGCCGGTGCGGACTTTGGCGGAGGCCTCAGTGAGCGGCAACGAGAGAACGATTGTCAATTGAAGTTCGCGCTCGTCCGGTTCACGCACATCAGCCCAGCGACCGGGAATCATGTGCTCTGACAAGGCGAGCAGCGCTGCTAGTTTCTCTTCCTTGTCATCCACGACTGTGGCGCGGCCGAAGACTACTACCGAGCGATAGTTCATTGAATGATGAAATGCGGAGCGGGCCAGCACCAGACCGTCGATCAGAGTCACCGTCACACAAACTTCGATTCCCTCCCCCAGCGTGCGCAGCATCCGGCTGGCCTGCGACCCGTGAATGAAAAGTTTGTCTCCTGCTCTGGCGTAACCGGTGGGAATCACGAACGGTTGGCCATCCACAGCGAATCCGACGTGACAAATGAAACCTTCATCCAGAATCTGGTTGATCAATTCGCGGTCGTAAACGCCGCGCTCTGGCAGTCGCTTCAGTGTCGTGCGTGCGGTTTGGGGAAACTTATCCATTCGATCCTCTCTTGGCAGAGTTTTCGATTGAGAATAGTTTAGTAAGATGGCAGCGAACAAGCTCGTACAAGAACCTCTGAGCCCTCCCTTACGGTCGGGCTAGTGCCCCGTTTGCGCACCGCGCGCTGTCTGCTGCCTGCTGCTTACTGCCTGCTGCCTGCTGCTTTGAGCCCTCCCTGACCCTCGGGCTAATGCCCGATCTGCCTACTGCTGCCGCGAATATTTGCACAAACAAGAAAGCGCCGAAGCTTTCGCTCCGGCGCTTCTTACGCTGGGGTGCGGGCGCCAACTAATATTCGGTCAGGCCCGGGACACGATGAGACGAACTCGCTCGCGCGACGACCCGCTGACTTCACGTCGCCACAGAAAGTTACCCGACGCTGATTTGATTATCGACCGCCTTTACTCCCTTCACGTTTTTCACGGCGCGCTCGACCTGGGCTTTCACAGCTTCAGAATGGACTGTCCCCATCAGCGTCACCTTGCCATTCATTACCAAAGCGGTAATGCCCAGCGACGAGAGATTCGGATCGTTGCTTAGCCTTTTGTCGACCGCAGCCTGAATCGTCGAATCGTCCGGACCACTGCTGGTTGCCGCGCCCCCCGAAGCAGGCGGGTTGTTGACGATCACCGGTGCCGGTTGCGTGGCCGGCGCGGGTTGTTGAACTATGACATTGGGCGGTTGCTGCGCCGGTTGCTGCACAATTGTCGTTTGCGGTGGCTGCGATGCCACATTAGCATCGGTCGTGTCTTGCTGACGATTCATTAGAAACAAAATGACGATTGCCGCGAGCGCAACCACGCCTACGGCGACAGCGGCCATCACGGCGCCAGAGGCACCGCTTCTTTCGGGATAGCGCACCGCTTCGGAATGCTCGACCTCACGCCTTGCAGTCGGCGTTTCCACTACCACGCGTCTTCTTTCTGCCTGTTGTTCAGCCATCGTTTTTCTCCTTTGCTCACCAAGAATCAACCGAATCTGCTGCGCGGAAGAGAAGATTCGCGCACAACTGCACCAGCCAGCAAGAGTTATTCCCAGCCGCGTATATCGCGGCTTTTGCAACTATGAAGCAAGAAACCGCGAACAATCATGGCGATTTAGCAGTGCCTCTGCGAAGCAACGAAGTGTGAATAGCAATTCGTTCAGCGTATGCTTTCGATTCTAAAACAAAACGCGTTGCATCAGGACAGGCCGCAAAAGTTCGCCTTTTACCTTGACGTTAGCGGGCTTAGCAGAGTAGTTTTCGTTCGCTTCATAACATACATTTTTTTGGAGGCATAAGATGCGAAAGCGAATGCTGCAGGCGAGTCTGATAGGCTTGCTATTCGTTACTGCGGTGAGCGCCGGTCCGTCTGGGTATCACGTTGCGAAAACAGTCAAGCTTGGTGGCGAAGGAGGCTGGGACTACCTCACGGTCGATACTAAAGCGCGGCGCGTTTACATCTCGCGCGGCACGCACGTGATGGTTGTCGATGCTGACCGCGCCACGGTAGTCGGCGATATCCCTAACACGAATGGCGTGCACGGGATTGCCATAGTATCCGACATGGATAAGGGCTTCACCAGTAACGGGCGTGATGGCACAGTGACGATTTTCGACCTCAAGACGCTGAAAGCATTGGGAACTGTGCCTGCCGGCAAGAATCCCGACGCGATCATTTACGATCCAACTTCCAAACGTGTCTTTGCGTTCAATGGCACGAGCAAAGATGCAACGGCGATCGACGCGAAGACAGGTACGGTTGCAGCCACGATTCCTCTCGGTGGCAAGCCGGAGTTCGCTGTGGCCGACGAAAAGGGTCATGTTTTCGTCAACATAGAAGACAAGAGCGAAATCGTGGAGCTCGATTCCAATAAGCTGGTGGTTGAAAACCGCTGGTCGATTGCTCCCGGCGCAGAACCAAGCGGATTGGCGATGGACCGCAAGCACCGGCGGCTTTTCTCGGTTTGCTCAAACAAAATGATGGTGGTGGTCAATGCCGATAGTGGCAAGGTGATTACCACACTGCCTACCGGCGCCGGAACGGATGCCTCTGGATTCGATCCGGAAACTGGTTTTGCCTTTAGCTCTAATGGCGAGGGCACTTTGACCGTGATTCACGAGGATTCACCGGATAAGTTTAGCGTGGTCGAGAATGTGAAGACTTTAAGTCGAGCACGCACTATGGCCTTAGATACGAAGACGCACCAGGTTTATACCGTCACGGCTGAGTTCGGGACGGCGCCGGCGCCGACTGCGCAAACGCCGCGTCCGCGACCGCCGATGGTGCCGGGAAGCTTCACGCTGCTCATCTTGAGCCGATAGAGTGCGGATTTCTCCGCTCACTAAAGTGGTGGTTTCAAGCCGATTTCTTAATAGGAGTAAGCACGTTATGACTTCCGAAGAAAGACGAGAGTTAATCGACCGATACAAGGATGGATACGCCGAAGTTGCCGGAAGCCTTGAGGGTTTTCCGCCGAATTCATTAACGGCACACCCCATTTCCGGAAAATGGAGCGCCGCCGAGATCGTCCATCACCTCGCGGACAGTGAAACGACCAGCAGTATTAGACTCCGAAAGTTATTGGTGGAGGATAATCCGCTAATTCAGGGTTACGACCAGGAGGCCTTCGCGGCGCGACTGCATTACAACACGCGCGATATTGCGCCCGCGTTGGACGCGTTCCGGTGCGCTCGCGCCACGACCGCGCAACTATTGGATCTCATGAGCGAAGAAGATTGGCAACGCGAGGGCACGCACTCTGAAAGTGGTTCCTATACTCCCGACGATTGGCTAACAATTTACGCGGCACACGCTCACAATCATGCCGCACAGATTCGTCGGCTGCGCGATGCAATGGCCGACAGTGAAGAGAACGCTGCGACTGCATAACAAACTCTTTTGCTCCGGCGTTCCAAATCGCATTAACTTCCAGGTGGCTCACGCAACGCTCGTCGAGTCGATCGGTTTTATTTTGCCCATTTTCTTGACACCGCGTATGCGAATGAGCAAGATCGCGCTCGCCGCGTTTCCGATTTGAAAGATTGAAAGAATGTAATGGCTTCAGTTGTCCCCGTAGTCGAAACAACGCTGGCCGATCTTAAGCTCGCACGCCGTGGCAAAGTTCGCGATGTTTATGCGATTGACGAAGATCGCCTGCTAATCGTCGCTACTGATCGCATCTCGGCATTCGATTGCGTTCTGCCGACACCGATTCAACGCAAGGGAGAAGTACTCACCGCGCTCTCGCGTTTCTGGTTTGCGAAGCTGGCGCACATCGTTCCCAATCACCTGCTGACCACGGAAATCGACGAGATGCCAGATGTAGTTCGTGCGCACGCCGGTGAGTTGCATGGCCGCTCAATGTTGGTGCGGCGCACTCAGGTTTTTCCGGTTGAATGCGTGGTGCGTGGCTATCTTGCCGGCTCGGGCTGGAAGGATTATCAGCGAACGGGTGAGGTGTGCGGTCACCAATTGCCTAAAGGCTTGCGCGAATCCGAGCAGCTGGCCGAGCCGATTTTCACGCCGGCAACAAAAGCCGAAACGGGACACGATGAAAACATAAGCGAGCAACAAATGGCCTCGATAATCGGCGGTGAAGTCACGGGATTCCTGCGGGACGTGTCGCGGCGGCTGTATCGAGAGGCCAGCGAGTATGCTCGTGGTCGCGGAATTATTATTGCGGATACCAAATTTGAGTTTGGGCGCGATCCTGAAGGCCGGATCATCCTGATCGATGAGGTTCTGACGCCCGATTCGTCGCGCCTCTGGCCGGTCGCGAGTTACGAGGTTGGCAAATCACAACCGTCTTTCGATAAACAGTTCGTTCGCGACTATCTTGAGCGCCTTAACTGGAACAAACAGCCGCCCGCGCCAACATTGCCGCCGGAGATTGCGCAGGCAACAACTGACCGTTACGTCGAAGCCTATGAATTGCTTGCCGGCGAAAGTCTTTAGCAGCTAGTCCGATTTACCGTGCGAAGCTGATTGAAATGCAGATACGACCGCGATTGGAAGCCGTAATCGAAGAAATGCTTGATGGTCACATCATGCTGAGCGAAGCCCTGGAAGAATTCGAAAAGCTCTACATTCAGAAAGCGTTTACCCGTAATAAGAAGCGCATCACGCACACTGCGGATGCTCTCGGCATCCATCGCAACACTATTTCGAAGCGAGTAAACTCATATCGCTCGCAGGAACGTCATGCGCATGAGGCCAATCGCAAAGTCAGACGAAAAGCACACTAGGCTCCTTCGATCTCGACAAACTCAGCTATCTTTTTGGCCCGCCTTATCCGGTTAATTTCCTTAAGCCCTGCTTGGTTTGACAAGTCCCCGATCCTTCCTTATATTTCTTGGCACTCATCTTTCTAGATTGCCAAGAATGGTAAGCTAAGAGATACGCAATATTGAGCACATCTGTGCCAAAAACACGAGAGGAAGGAGCACTTTTCAACTATGGCAGTAAACATCAAGCCACTTCATGACCGCGTGATTGTGCGGCGCATTGACGAGGGCGAGCAGGTCCGCGGAGGTATCATCATCCCGGATACTGCTAAGGAAAAACCGCAGGAGGGCGAGGTGGTAGCCGTCGGCGAAGGTAAGTACCGCGACGATGGAACACGCCAGACGCTGGATGTTCGCAAAGGCGATCGCGTGCTTTTCGGCAAATACAGCGGTTCAGAAGTAAAGATTGACGACGAGGAACTGCTGATTATGCGCGAGGACGAGATTCTGGGAATCATCCAGCGGGCCGCCGCAGGCAAGAAAGGTGGCAAGTAACCCGCAAGGATACTTCGCCACTGTTTTAATTTCTACTTAACCATACTAGTCAGGAGAAGAAAGCAAAATGGCAAAGCAAGTAGTTCATGGCGAGGAATCGCGCGCGGCAATTCTGCGCGGCATCAATCAACTCGCTGATGCAGTCAAGATCACGCTCGGACCGAAAGGACGCAACGTCGTGATCGACAAAAAGTTTGGCTCGCCCACCATTACGAAGGATGGCGTCACCGTTGCCAAAGAAATTGAATTGAAGGACGCGATGGAGAATATGGGCGCGCAAATGGTGCGGGAAGTTGCTTCGAAGACTTCCGACGTTGCTGGCGACGGTACAACGACGGCAACCGTTCTGGCACAAGCTATCTTTCGCGAAGGAGTCAAGACCGTCGCCGCCGGCGCTAATCCAATGGCCCTCAAGCGCGGGATTGACAAGGCTGTGACGCGAGCCATCGAAGAAATCCATCGCCTATCAAAGCCCGTAAAGGGGACCGCGATCGCTCAGGTGGGAACAGTTTCTGCTAATGGGGATTCAACCATAGGCAACATTATCGCGGAGGCAATGGACAAGGTGGGCAGAGACGGCGTAATCAACGTTGAGGAGTCTAAGACGTTGGAAACTTCCCTCGACATTGTAGAGGGCATGCAGTTCGATCGCGGCTATTTGAGCCCTTACTTTGTCACCGATCCGGAGCGGATGGAGTGCACGCTGGAAAACGCGTTGATCCTGATTCACGAAAAAAAGATAGGCACAATGAAGGACCTGCTGCCGTTGCTCGAGCAGGTGGCGAAGATGGGCAAGCCGATGCTGATTATCGCGGAAGACGTCGAAGGCGAAGCTCTGGCAACTCTGGTGGTGAATAAGCTCCGCGGTACGCTGAATATTGCTGCGGTGAAGGCGCCGGGCTTTGGTGATCGCCGCAAAGCGATGCTGGAAGACATCGCCATCCTTACTGGCGGTAAGGTGATTAGCGAAGACCTCGGCATCAAGCTCGAGAACGTTCAGCTTTCCGATCTCGGCCGGGCTAAGAAGATCACGATCGACAAAGAAAACACCACGATCGTCGAAGGCTCTGGGAAGCAAGCGGACATTGTAGGCCGCGTCAAGACCATTCGCGCACAAATCGAGGACACAACGTCTGATTACGATCGCGAGAAGCTGGAAGAGCGCTTGGCGAAACTCGTTGGGGGCGTTGCCCTCATTAAGGTGGGTGCCGCGACCGAGACCGAGATGAAAGAGAAAAAAGCACGCGTTGAGGACGCCCTACATGCTACTAAAGCTGCAGCAGAAGAGGGAATCGTGCCCGGCGGTGGTGTAGCGCTGGTTCGCGCGGCGAGGGCGCTCGAGAAGTTTGACGCAGCCAAAAATGGTGACCCTGACGAACAGATTGGCGTCACCATTGTGAGGCGGGCTCTTGAAGAGCCGCTGCGTCAGATCGTTCAGAACGCCGGCAAGGAGGGCGCCGTCGTCGTCGAGCGCGTGCGCAGTGACAAGAATGATAACTTCGGCTTCAATGCCGAGACTGAGAAATTCGAAGACCTCGTCAAAGCAGGAGTGATCGATCCGACCAAGGTCACGCGGACGGCGCTGCAAAACGCTGCGTCGATCGCCGGGCTCATGCTCACGACCGAAGCAATGGTTTCGGAACTTCCCGACGAAGACAACAAGGCTCCCATGCCCGGAGGCATGGGCGGGATGAGCGGCATGGGAATGTAGACCCAAACCGATCACTAGACAGAATAGGAGCGGCTTCGATTGTTATGCCGAAGCCGCTCTTACGTTAATACGATCCTTTATTTCAAAAACGTGTGCCAGCTCGAAGGTAGCGATCACGGGGGGCGCGATTCGGCGGCCGAGCTGGCACTGGCGGGCACTATCGATGTTCAAGTGTCGGACACCTCTTGCAACCGGCTGACTTTGGGGCCAGCCCCATCCGACGCGAGGAATTATACACCTCCGAAACGAACAGTCAACGGCTTTGTTCAGAACCATAATATGAAGGCCCTTTTTCGCGATAAATCGGCGACCGTTCTTTCATCAGAAGTCTCAATCGACGTCCCGCTTTGTCGAAGATGATCGTGATTTGACACTCTTCGGCGTCGATTCCTATACTGCAAAGTCCTTGCGCGCTGTGGCCAGGTAGCTCAGTTGGTAGAGCGCGGCCCTGAAAAGGCCGGCGTCGGCGGTTCGATTCCGTCCCTGGCCACCATTTCTCGTGAACAGTAAATCGTGAAGCGTGAATTGACAAGAGCAGTTTCTAATTACGATTCACGATTCACGATTTACGGCTTTATCGTGGCCAGTAGTTCTTGATGCGCTCTTCGAGAAAATGAAAAGGGATGTACTCGGCTTGTCTTCCCGCGCGCCGAAGCTCTTCAACCATTCGCATGGCCCCCTCGGCGTTAAAGCTGTGAACCATGATCGTCGCGGCGCGTTGCAGGTCAGGCCGGGCCGCGAGAAACGATGCGATCGCATAGCCCGTGTGTTCGTCATCAGCCGTGTCCGAGCCGTAGTGTTCGGGCATCAGGTCGTGATCGAGAAAAATAGAATCGTAGGTTCGGGTCTGCAATAACTCCTTGGCATGCGACACATCGCACGCGACATCGAGCTCGTCGCCTTTGAAACGCTTGGCGAACCAATCACAACGCCGCTCGTCATCTTCAAGTAGGAAAACTCTAATCGGGTGACGATCAGAATCATCCCTCCTCAACCGCAATTTCCTTACCAATCGCCTAATGATTCCCATATTTGTGGTAGAAGTAAATTACCGCCTGCTCATTACAATCAGATAATCATCGCTCGTATCGAAGTATCAATCCTTCACTGCCCACAGCCCAGCCACTCTTCTTATTCATAAAGAGAGCGTAGAGGTTTTGCTTCGTTGAGCTTTCCTGTCCCACCCATGTTCGACCGCCATTGCCTGAACGAAGGATTACGCCGCTGCGACCGACAATCCAGCCATCGTCTTCATTGACAAATTGAACGCTTAATAAAGTAGATCCGACCGGCGAATCCATGCGAGCCCAGGTCCGGCCTCCGTCCTCCGTGCGTAAAATTGTGCCGCGCTCACCAACGGCCCAACCGTGCCGCTCGTTACGAAAGTCGACATGATAAAGCGCCACCGTGGTTCCGGAATTTTGCCTTATCCAGGATTCACCGGCGTCGTCGGTGTGCAGAATCGTCCCGCCGGCACCTACGGTCCAGCCGTGTTTTTCGTCCACAAAGTCGATGTGAATCAGCTCTTTTTGCGTCTGAGCGTGCAACAGCTGCCAACTCGCGCCCGCGTCCCTAGTGAGCGCCAGGATACTATTCACGACGGTATCGCCTCGGCTCGCCGAGCCTACGACCCACCCCCGTTTCTTGCCATTGAAGCGAAGACTGTAGAGTTCAGGCGTGGCGCTTTCGAATTCGGACGGTGAGAACTTGTGCGCTTCGCGCCAGGCATGACCGCCATCACTTGTTTCAAAGATACTGCCACCCGCCAGAACGAATCCTGAATCTTTGCTGGTAAAGTAGATGTCGTTAATGGCGTGATTGGTTCCGATTGAGCGCTCGACCCACGTACTGCCGCCGTCTTCGGTGTGACTGAAAAACCCACTGTCGCCGCCTACCCAGCCGCGCTTCGAGTCGACAAAATAGACCGCGTTCAAATCCTTACCGCCAGTCCCGATTCGCTTCTCCGTCCAGCCGCCCTGTGCATGGCAGACGACCGCGGCAACTGAAAACATGACCGCAGCTATTAGGAACAGCGAATGTCCTATTTTCGACTTCATTTCTTTCACCTTGAAGTTTTGCACACCAGTCCAAATTTAACAAAAGGCAGCAGAAGCTGGTAGAGGAACTGTCAAAGCTCACGCAAGTTTGGGCTACGTAATGTGATCACCGCGACGAAGACTGCAATAATCACGCCACCCGCAGCCAGTGTATGCGGCGCGCCAAAACGATGAGACGCAGCACCGGCGATCAGGTTGCCTATCGGCATAGCGCCGATGAACGAAAGCATGAACATACTCATCACTCGTCCCCGCATCTCGTCGGTTACCAGCTTTTGCAGCAGCGTGTTTGTTACTGCTACTGAGCCCACAATTGCGAACCCGAGCGCGAAAAGGAAAATGAGCGACACTACGATATTAGTCGAAAGCGAAAAGACAATCAGGCACACCGCAAAGGCAAAATCGCCACTCAGCACGAACCATCCTTTATGCCGAAAGTCGCCCAGATAAGCCAAAAACAACGCGCCAAACAACGCGCCGGCGCCCGCCATGCCCATCAACAACGCGAGACCGGTTTCGCCCAGATGAAAGATGTCGCGCGCGAAAACAGGCGTCATGGAAATATACGGCGCGCCGAACAAACTGGTAACTGCGGATATCATCAGCAGCATGGACACGCGCGGACGACGGTCAACATAACGAAATCCTTCAACCAAATCCTGGACGAACGCCCGTCTATCTTTGATTGAACGGTCGGGAGTGATATTCGGCTTATTGCGTTCATCATATCGAACCATCGCCAGTCCGATTACGACTGCCGCGAACGATAATCCGTTAGCGAAAAAGCAGCCGGCCAGACCGAAGATCTTGAATCCAACGCCGGCACAGACAGGACCCAAAGCGCGCGCGAGCTGAAACTGCGTCGAGTTCAGCGCAATCGCATTCGCGAGATCCTCTCGCCCGACCAGGTCAAAGACGAGTGCCAGGTATGATGGTCCGGCAATCGACATGCAAGAGCCGGTAACAAACGAAAGCGCCAGAATCATCCAAACCTGCACCACACCCGTTACAACCAGGATGCCAAGAGTTAGCGCGGAGAATCCGGCAACTATCTGCGAATAGATCAAAAGCTTGCGCCGGTCCATCAGGTCGGCAAAAACGCCGCCCGCCAGTGTCAGTACCAACCCCGGCGCTGTAGCCATAAATCCATCAAAGCCCAGCCAGAACGGCGAATTCGAAAGTTGCAGCACCAGCCAGCCTTGCGCGACGGCCTGCATCCACGTGCCGGTGTTTGAAAGAAAAGCGCCAGACCAGAAGAGGAGAAAATTGCGATGCCGCAGCGCACGAAACATTTCGCTGACACTGCGACCGCGTTCGGCCTGGACTTCAACTTCCGTGGACATGAATAATGTTAATACCATTCGCCGACGCTTTGCGCCAAACTCAGGTTCGCAAGGGAAACGCACGCATCCGCCGGCGTCCCCAGCGCGGCAGCCGCGCTGGGGTGGCCCTTGTGTGTGGACCCCAGGCTTCCAGCCTGCATTCGCGTAAAGCACTTAAGAGAACGACCTTTGCTACTCAAGATGCCCTCATGCTTTAATCGCGTTTTCAAATCGAACCTGGGAGATTTCACAATGAACACGGTCGACGCTCTGGTTACAATCAAGCGTTCGCTTACGCTGGTCGCCATCGCGATTGGCTTAACTATGACAACTCAAGCGCAAACTCCAACTCCGACGCCAGTAGGATCACCGACGCCTGCGCAGGCTGCGCCAGCGACACCCGCAGCCAATCCTGCGGACGTGGCGACAATGGATTCGATCATCGCGGCTGTGTACAACGTGATTTCCGGACCGGCAGGAAAGCGTGACTGGGATCGTTTTCGCTCGCTCTTCATTCCAGGCGCGCGCTTGATTCCAACCAGCCCGCGGCCGAGCGGCGAGGTCGGCTCGCGTGTCTTAACGGTTGAAGATTACGTCCAACGTGCCGGCACGTTCTTTGAGAAGGAAGGATTTTTCGAGCGTGAGGTGTCGCGTCGCTTAGAAAAATTCGGCAGCATCGCGCATATCTTCAGCACCTATGAATCACGGCATGCGAAAGAGGACGCGAAGCCTTTTCAGCGCGGCATCAACAGCATTCAGTTAATGAACGACGGTAAGCGCTGGTGGATTGTGACAATCTTTTGGCAAGGCGAGGACGAGAAGAACCCACTGCCGCCGGAGTATCTCCGGAACAGGAACTAGGTGCGACGCCACGCTGACAGCGGCATCCCGGAACCATGGCGACGCTCGGCTACAATCTCAGCAAGAATCGCGAGCGCGACTTCCTCTGGAGACACCGCGCCGATGTCCAGCCCAATCGGCGCACGCACTTTCCGCAACTTCTCTTCATCAGCACCTTCTTCACGAAGTTTGTCGAGCACGATGTTCGTGCGCCGCTTGCTGCCAATCATGCCGACATAATCGGGATCCGAAGCAATCGCCGCGCGCAGACAGTCCTCGTCCTGCTTATGTCCGCGCGTAACGATAGCGACGGAAACACCGCGGCCATGGGCGATTGCTTCGCTCATTGCCTCAGACCAATCCTCAGCCGCTACCAATTCGATGCGTTGCTGATTTTCTGAACTGAATAGTTCCCGTTTGACGAACTCGCCGCGGTCATCGATCAGAGTGACGCGATAACCTACCATCGCCGCCAGCCGCGCCAGCGACGCGCCAACGTGGCCCGCGCCGGCGATGACCAGACGCGGTTCGGCTTCAATCCGTTCGAATAGCAAACCGACGCCCTGAAAGTCTTTCAGCTCAGGCGTAAATTCCTCAACCTTTACTGTCTTCGCTTCGTCGCGCGAAGTAAGAAACCTCTGCGTTTGCCGAGCAACTGCCTCGTCAAGTTTGGACGGGCCCAGCGTGCCGACTGTCTCACCGGATTCATTCACCAGCAATTTCGAACCAATCCGCCATTCCGCCGAACGGCTTTGCGGCAGGTCCATTAGAGTCACGAGCACCGCCGCCAAACCTTCGCTAAGCACCTGGCTGATGGCTTTGCTGATAAGTTGCGCTTCTGTTTTATCGACGCTCATTCACATGAACCGCGTCGAAGGGTAGCGAAACGACTTCTAAAGGTAAAGGAATGCGGATTATTTCGAGCGGGAAGGCTTCAAGAGTCCGACAGCATTCGCCGCGCGACGAACGAGCCACCACGGACCCACGAGCAGATAAAGCGGATTGCGGAAGAATGCGGGTTGATTGCCTTCGATTGCGTGACCGACGAATTGGAATATCCAGCCGGCGACGAATACGACCAGCGCCCCTCGCCAGCTAACGAAAAACATCGGCAACGACAGGACAATCATCGGAATCCCGATCGTGTGCGAGAACTTGTTCAGCGGATGCCGATGCTTTGATTTGTAGTTATCGATGAACTCAGACATGTTCAACTCACACCGATTAGTATTCATCACTCGTCACTCATGCCTCATCACTTCGAATTCCACACATCAATGAAGATATCCATCGTCCCGCCGCAAACCATTCCTTCCTCGCTGGCTTCATCGGCGGTAAGCGCGAAGTGATGGAGGCCCGCATTCCCGTTATGCATCGCTTCACGAGCTTCGGCCCACACTTCCGCCTCGACGCAGCCGCCGCCGACCGTGCCCGCAGTCTCGCCATTTTCAAAGAAGAGCATCTTTGCTCCGCGACGTTGCGGCGTCGAGCCGCGCGTGTGCGCAACGGTCGCTACCACGACGCGCTCACTCCGTGAGTTCGCGTCAGAAATCAACCGATAAAGGTCACTTTGAGCAATGGTACCCATGAGAAGCAGTAAGCAGCAGGCAGTAGGCAGTAAGCAGAAAACAAAGCAATCCCGGAAATACGGCAACCATCACCGCGGTGGATAGGGACTCGGCGAAGGACGCGAAGTCGCGCTCGGCCGTGGTGACGTTCCTTCCGTCGTCTGCGATTTGGTCTTGGCGTTTTCTATGTCGACTTGATCCGCAGCATCCAGGCGTTTGTGCAAACGCTCAATCTCGACATCCGCGGCGGCAATCGCCTGCTCGAGGTGCGTGCGACTTGATGCCAACTGATCCAGCTGTTTGCTAATGCGGTCTTTTTCATTTTCGAGCGTGCGCCGTCTCTGCTCGCGCAATTCTTCGGGACGGGTCGCCCCATAACCAGCAACCGAGCGTTCGATGTTTTCAGGCTTCAGCGCATAATCAACATCCTCCGCGCGGGCTTGCAAGTCCGCTTCCTTGGCCTGCACGTCGCGCAACTCAGCGCGCAGCGACGTGGCGCGCTGCTCGGCGCGCGACAGCCGTTCGAAATCCACCAGCGAGCGCTGCGACTCTTCCATTTGACTGAGCTTGTCGCTGAGCTTGTCAACCTGTGAAGAAAGGGTGCGAATCGTTCGCTTCATCGATTCGGGATCCGATTCGGTAGCTGAGGGCGGGGTGTTCTGATTTGAATTTGCATTCTCGGCATTTGCAGTCTCTGTGTCGCCTGCGGTATTGACGTTATCATTCGCGGACGGCTGATAAATTGCCGGATTCGTAATGCGTGGCGCGGTCGACCGGTGCCGGCGACGACGACGCCGTTGAGCGCTGGAATCAACTAGAAACAATCCAGCTATCATGACAACAGCCAGCACGACCAAAACTAACCGGCGGAATAAATTTCTCGGCATTATGAACCTCCTCGCTATTTTGAGTGATGCGACCGGCAAAAGCCAGGATGCTTCACAATCTTTCAACGCTTCAAAACGCAATTCGTTCCCGGGGAAGACAAATCAGCCCGGCTGAATCTGAAAACTAATGTCCATCGCTCTGACCGACTGTGTCAACGCC
>Ga0070706_100001371_pt1 | contig 25873 bp, 23 predicted proteins | sample KBSK5501metaG_FD_65476 | JGI IMG/M metagenome (GOLD analysis project Ga0070706, IMG submission 65476) | Corn, switchgrass and miscanthus rhizosphere microbial communities from Kellogg Biological Station, Michigan, USA - KBS K5-50-1 metaG | ecosystem: Host-associated > Plants > Roots >... | reverse complement strand
ATGCGAGGCGAGGGAGGTAGGCATGTGAGGTCGTCCTTTCTCAGGCAGAGAGGATGAAGAGAGGAGTGCTTGCTACCACGCCATTCTTGCTGGGATGGGGCGCAGCGGTAGCGGTCAGGTGTTGCCCAGTGACCCCAGCTCAACGTGTGCGCTTTGACCCCTAGGTGACCCCAATGTCATACCACCAGAAACATCACCACAGATCTTTCAGTGCGGCTACTTGATGATGGACTTCCCGGTACAGTAGCGGGCTATAGTCACCAACGCACAGGCTGCAGCAACCTGGCGGTTCTGCTCATTGTCCGTGGACATGGATTGGGCCTCTTCCCACGAGATGTGCAACAAGAGCACGTGAGTTGAAGAGGAGCCCTGGGATGGTTCTGCCTCTCCTGGGGGCGGCCCCAATGCTACAATGCCTACAATGGTCGGAGCAGCACCGCCCGTTGGAGGGTGTTATGTCGTTGCGTACGCAAACACCAGTGTGGCGTGGAGTATGTCAGCTGGGAAGCGCTCTGCTGATGGCCGCCGTACTGGCGTTGGCTACTGCGGGGCTGGTCGTCGCGGCGACGGCTCCGCCGCCCATAGTGACCCCAAGCCCGGGCGTCTCGATATATGACCTGACTGGCAAACTCTCGGCGAATGATCGGCACGATCTTCAGGCGCGCGCGAATCGACTGATCCAGGCTGGGGCAGACCCCGTCGTGTATCTACAGCCCTTTGGAGCGGATCGCACGGTGACGAGGACGCAGGCCAACCAGGTGGTCACCTCCTGGAAGCTGCCTTCGAATAATATCATCATCTTCGTGAATCTGGACCCGGCAGGCCAGCACAACGCCGTCGTCCTCCTTGCAGGCGACCAATACCATGCGACCGGTGTACTGGATGACGCGCATGAGCAGAGCATTATTGACACGCAGATTCTCCCGCCATTCCGTCGTGGGGACTATCATGGCGGTTTGGCCGCCGGACTGGATGCCGTTTATGAGCGCATTACGACGAGCGCCGGGCCGACGACCAGCCCCGCGCGCGCTCTCGATCCACGCCCGCTGCTTTCCTTCCTGCTGGTCGTCGGGCTGCTGATCTGGGGAGGCGTCGTCGCCGTGCGCGCCCGTCGTCCGCTCTATGCCGGGTATGTCGGTGCAGGGACTGGGACGATGCCACAGGACGAGTTGCCGCCCGCGTTCGTTGGCGCACTGATCCACGGCCACGCTGGCGACCAAGAGGTGCGGGCGACGATTTTACAGATGAGTACGGAAGGCGCGCTCGACATCGAGCCGGTCGACGACCGTTCTGTGCAAATCCGCCTGCGCGACCAAGCACTGCTGCGCCAAACTTGGGAGCTGACGACCTGGGAGTCCTTGGCGGGTGTGGCTGATGCGCAACGGATCCTGAGTGCGACGGCGCTGGAGCGCGCGGCGAAGGAGTGGAACACGATCGCGGACCTCATCGACGCCGAACTGCGCGAGCGCGGCTATCGCACCCCTGCGACTCCGTCCGCTACGCCATCCCTCTCCCCACGCCGCTCGCAGGAGCGCCTCGCCCTCGGCGCGGGGGGCGCGCTGATGCTCTTCAGCCTGATCCTCACGCTGCTTCCTGGAGTGCGCGAGATCTGGTTCCTGCTCTTTGCCCTGGGCGGCGGCGCAGTCATCTGGGGCATCGGGCAGATCGCGCGCACAGCGTTCGTGCGCGCGCAGGCAAATGCCTTGCCCCCTGATCTGACGCCGTTGGGCGCGCAGGCGTGCGCTGCATGGCGCGACTATGCCGCGCGCCTGCGCCAGCGCCGCATCTCCCAGGTGGATCCGACCCGTCTGACTCTCTACGCCCCGGTCCTCGATGACCAGGACGCCATCCTGCCGTGGCTCATCACAGCTGCACGCATGGGATTCGTGCCCAGCTGGCTCAGCCAGGGGATGCAACAGGCGCGACAGCAGCAAGTGGCGCTGTCACCGTTCTATGTCTATTGGCTGGCGCTTTTGCAGGGCTATGTCGATCCCGCGCTCATCCAGCCTCTCGCCGACGATCCACAGCAATTGGCCCGCGATGATTTTGCGCAACCGGTCGGCGGGATTATTCCTGCACCCTACACAGCGCTCCCCTTTATTTATCCGACTGGCTCCCCGATCTTTCTACCGGTCTTTATCGACGAACCGGTTGCTGGCCAGAGTGGTGATTGGGATGCCCGCAGCAGCAATTGGGGGGGAGACACCAGCGGAGGTGGCAGCGATTGGGGGGGGGGCGACGCTGGCGGTGGCGGGGGAGACTGGGGGGGTGGCGATGCCGGTGGCGGCGATTTTGGCGGAGGTGGTGGAGATTTCTGATCGCCGCTCGCGGCCAGTGCGACGGGTCAAGGTTCGCCTCGCCCTGGTGGTTGGTGCCCGTGACCTGCTCCCTGAAATGGGGCTCTGAGGCACTTTTGGTGCTGCATGGTTGGTGGGCATCAGGGAGGAAAAGTGGGCTGGGCCAGCATGCGTTGTTTGAGGAGGGCAAAGCCGGCTCTCCCATACATCTGGCGCTTGAGCAGTTTCAGCCGATTGATCTGCCCTTCGACTGGTCGCTGCGAATGAGTGGCCAACTACACCCAATGACCTGAATGAGACGCGGGTCTTTACGGTCACCCACCCCTTTCATCCTCTATCCGGGCGCTCCTTTGAGCTCGTCGCTCAGCGCCAGGCCTGGGGAGAGCAGCGCGTCTTCTTTCATGACCCGCTACACCCGGAACTGCGCTCCATCCCCGTACAGTGGACCAGTCTGGCTCCGCCCGATCCCTTCCTCACGATTGCTCAGGGACGCACCCTGCTGCGCTTTGTAGACGCACTGCATCTGTATCAGGTGCTCAGGGAGGCGGCATCTCGTCAGCAGGAGGAGGACTGACATGGCTCATCAGGTCACCGCGCAGCAGCTGAGTCGTCTTGCCTGTCTCTACGTGCGCCAAAGTACGCTGCAGCAGGTCCTGGAGCATGGCGAAAGCACCGCGCGCCAATACAGCCTGCGCGAGCGCGCTGTGGCGCTAGGCTGGCCGGACGACCACATCATCGTCATTGACCAGGATCTGGGGCATTCTGGAGCATCTATAGCGGACCGGCTGGGATTTCAACGGTTAGTTGCGGAGGTCGGCCTGGGGCGAGTCGGCTTAGTCTTGGGCCTGGAGGTCTCGCGTCTGGCCCGCAATTCCAGCGATTGGCACCGCTTGCTCGAGATTTGTGCCCTCACCAATACCCTGATCCTCGATGAGGATGGGCTCTATGATCCGGCCACCTTCAATGACCGCCTGCTCCTCGGCTTGAAGGGCACCATGAGTGAGGCCGAACTCTATGTGATCCGAGCTCGCCTGCAAGGGGGAATTTTGAGTAAAGCGCGCCGGGGCGCGCTGAAACTTCCGCTACCCATTGGCCTCTGTTACACGGATGACCAGCGCACTGTCCTCGATCCGCATCTGCAGGTGCAAGCCACGATTCGGGCCGTGTTTGCCACGTTCACCCAGACGGGTTCTGCCTGTGCGACGGTGCGCCAGTTCCGCCAGCAGCAGATCCCGTTTCCGCATCGACTCCGTGGTGGTGGCCACCAGGGCGAGTTGGCGTGGGGCATACTGCACCACCACGATGTCTTGCGTCTCCTGCACCATCCCGCCTATGCGGGGGCCTATGTCTTTGGGCGCACGCGTACCTGCAAAACCGCTGACGGCAAAGTTCACATTCACGAGGTCCCCGCTGAGGAGTGGCTTGTTGTGCGGTACGATTCCCATGTCGGATACATTACCTGGGAGGAGTACGAGAGGAATCAGGAGCAACTGACGATGAATAGCCAAGCCTATGCTCCTCAGCGGTTTGCTCCGCCTCGCGAAGGGCCAGCCCTGCTCCAAGGGCTACTCTTGTGCGGCCGGTGTGGGGAACGGATGACGGTGCGCTATCATCAACGCGGGGGACGCCGCATCGTACCCGATTATGTGTGTCAACGGTCCGGCATTGCTCATGGGCAACCGCCTTGTCAGCGGATCCCAGGCGCCGCGCTGGACCGTGCGGTGGCAGATCTGGTACTCAGGATGGTGAAACCCGAGGCTATTGCCCTCATCGTGGCCATGCAGGAGGAGGTCGTTCAGCGGGCGGAAGAAGCCCAGCGCCTGCGCCATCTGCAGGTCGTACGCGCCCAATATGAAGCCGATTTGGCCCAGCGCCGCTTTCTGCGGGTCGATCCGGACAACCGACTCGTGGCCCAGGTCCTGGAGGCGGAATGGAACGCCAAATTGCGGGAGCTGGCCGAGGCCCAGGAAGCCGAAGCCCAGTTTCGTCAGAGCGACGCGCACGCCGTGAGCGCGAAGGAACGGCGGTGCCTGGGAGAGATCCCCGAGCGCTTGGCCCAGTTCTGGCAGCATCCAGAGACGTCGGCCCGGGATCGCAAACGCATGCTGCGGCTGCTCATTGACGATGTGACCCTGCAGACCACTGGGCAGATTGTGGCCCACATTCGCTTCAAAGGGGGAGCCCCCCAGACGCTCCAGGTGCCGTTTCCCCCTCCCTTTGCCCAGTCGCGCCTCACCGCTCCCCAGACCCTGGAGGTGATGCAGCAGTTGCTGCACGACTCGACCGATGCGCAAACGGCCGAGCAGCTGAATGCACTGGGCTATCGGACGTTTACCGGTTTGCCGTTTCACGCCGCGCACGTCGCGCAATTGCGCCGTCATCACGGCTTGACGGATCGGTACACGACCTTACGCGAGCAGGGCTGGTTGACGGCAGCCGAAATAGCCGAGCGGTGTGGAATCTCCGTAGCGAGGGTGTGGCGGCGCTATCATCAAGGGCATCTGGTCGGCGCCGTCTACAATGACCGGGGGACCTGTCTCTTCACGTTTCCCGTGGCAACGACGACCACACCATGCTCACCATCCGAGTGACGAGGTGCAGTATGCAACGTAATCGTGACTCCAGGGATAGCGCAAGGCGGCGCGCACCGCCGCCTCATCCCGACGCAGGCCGTGTGCGAAGCGAACGACCTCAGCGATACTGGAGTGCTCGCACTGCTCCAGCCAGCCGTCGAAGCGTGCAGACGCCCGTTCAGTGATGAGGGAATGAAGGGAATGAAACGACGCCAGCAGGCGTTGCGCCTCAGCAATCGCTGGACAGAGCTGCTTCAGCGTTGATAGGTAGGCCGCTTCGCGCGCTGAGAGGGCTGCCTGCGGTTTGGCGAGGAGCCAGCGCGTTTGGCGCACCGAGTACGAGATGGCTTCCTCCTTTGCTGGCAGCGGGCTGCCTGCGATGCGAGGCGCTGGCGGAGGGGTACGCCACGCCAGGACGAGTCGTCGCACCTGCGCCACACCGGCGGGATAGCCCTGTGCGTGGATCTCACGCCAGAGGGTGAGGGGGCGGTGCTCACCGGCATTCCAACGCTCTTGCAGGGAGGGAATGGAGGGCTCAATGGGGCGCTCATGCTGCCGAGGCAGATGCTCGGGAAAACTGGCTGCGCTGAGAGAGCGATAGACGGTCGCACGGGCGACGCTGGTTTCCTCCGCAATCTGACGCGCCGCCACGCCCTCGCGCGACAGCGCGCGTACCTGCTCAAAGCGCGCCAAGCGCACCGCCCGCCGTTCGTTCCTGCGTCGCATGTCAGTTGGCGACCGTTTGGTCGTCCGCCGCGGCGCATCCCCCGAGGTCAGCGCGCGCCGCCTCACGCAGGCTGCTGTGCTGCCGCGTCAAGAAGCGTTCGACTACGTTCCCTGCGTTGAGCAGCAGGTGAAAGCGATCCGCCACCTGCTCGGCATGGGGGACGCCGAGGGACGCCGAGGGACGCCGAAGCGTGCGGCTGCCGCATAATCGCCTCCGCGATCCCGGCTGATAATACGGACGTCGGGATGACAGCGTAGCCAGTCTGCCAGCGTATTCAAAGAGCGGTCCGGCAGCAGGTCAATGACGCGCCGCTGTTGGAGATCCATGAGCAGCGTGCCATACCGCTTGGAGCGACGAAAAGCGAAATCGTCCACTTCCAGGACCTGCACGCCCCGTGAGACAGGAGCCGCTTCGTCGCGCATGACCAACCGCAAGACCGTTCGAGCGCTCACGGAGATCCCAAGCAGGCGAGCCAGGCGTTGAGCTCCGCGTCCACCCAGCGCAAGTCCCAGCGCACGCGTGAGTTCACCGACCCGATCCGTCTTGCGCCCCTGGGTGTGAACAAAGCCCGGAAAGCGCTCCGTCAATATGCGCTGCGGACACTGGCCATTCCTGCAGCGGAACTTGCGCACCTGCAACTCGAGCACGACGCGCCGACCGCTGCTGGGTAGATCGGCGAGTGTACGGATGTAGTAACTGTGGACGCGCTCAGAAGCGGTCTGGCAGGATGGGCAACGACTGCTACAACGGCAGCTGGCCGCTTCGATACACACGGCCTTCGGCAACACGGTCAATCTCAGTACACGGATGCCGTCAGGAAGTCGGAAGAGCTGAGTAAGGTCCAGAGGGTCCATGGTGCGCTGGCGCCGGGTGGGGAACGACATCCCACCTCGCTGTTGCTCACCGTAGGCGATCTCGACTGCAGGCATCTCTACCAACCATGCAGCACCAAAAGTGCGCACGAGCCTGAAATGGCATCCAGACGAAATTAGAATGGCTGATTGCTCTGAGGTGTCCAGGCTATATCAGGGTATTCCAGTTCGTGAACCACCCTCTCCCTGTGCTCGGATGTGGTCGCGCTGACTACAAAACTGACTACATACTGGCTGGACGTCCTTGGACGACGCTGGACGATACGTCGCCTAGAACAGTGGATTCAAGGGCGATTTGGACATCGCTAGACGATCCTGGACACCGCGCCGCGTGCTCCAAAACCGCAGGGTGCAGGTGCGATTCCTCTCCCACCTGCCCCTTCCCATCCATCTCACCCCAGGCCCTGCTTCTCAGTAGCGGGGGGATGCTTAGACGGTGCGCGCCACTGGGGGGGCATCACCGTACGCTGTGCTTGGACGCGTGAAGCAGGAGGAGAGCGGGCCACCCCGAAACTCCTTCTGGCCGTGTCGCGGATGACATCGCTGCGTGACTTACGAGCCTGCCGTTGGCGTTGACTCAGAGGGTGGTTGCGGCTCTGCGGCTGGCCAGAGGCAGTCTGCCCCCACCTCGGCGCCGTTGGTCATCTGACGATGTAGTTCCCGTGTCAGCGCGTAGACGGCGCGGATCTCGGTCGAGTGCGCCACCAGACTTTGCGCCACATGCTCATCGATCAGGCGCTCGATAGTGACGAGTTGCTCGACCAGCCCCTGGTTTTGCTCCTCGAGTTGTTCATTCTGCGCCACCAGCTGCTCGACCCGATCCGCCTGACGGTGGTCGCGCGCCGCCCCCGCATTGGCCGCGATCAGCAAGATGGGGCCGGTGAACGCGGCCTCGGCGCTCATCGCCAGGTTGAGGAAGACGAAGGGATATTGATCGAAGTGGATCGTCTGGGTGATGAGCAGGGTGTTGAAGACGATCCACACCCCGATGATCGCGGCCTGCGCGCCGATGAAGGCCCACGAGCCGACGCCCCCAGCGACCTGCTCGGCCAGATGCTGTCCGTTGGACACCCCACTCGTGTCAGTCGCCGAGCGCATGAACATCTTGGGGCGCGGCAGATGCCGCAGGTTCTGCCAGATCGGCGTAATCGACTTCAACATCTGCTCTCCTCATCTTCCTGCTCGTCGTTATGCGTTGCGGTGTGCCTCCGCCGCGTCACCTCGTCGCGCGCTCCTCGCCTCGTACGCGCGCACGCGGGTGACATGGAGCCTCCTGATGTAGATACGTAACAACCGCAAGACTAGCTGCTGACGCTCCATTCGACAGATGGCACAGTGCCGCTCACCGATCAGCGGACGTCACGCGAGGGAACAGGGAGCCGTGCCCCGTCCCCTTTCGTTTTGTCTGCTGCGACTCCGGTCGGGGTGCACCTCTCCACCTGGGGAGCGTGGTCACGAAGGCGACTCTCGTGTGGAAATCCACCCGCATCGACATGACGGCAACCCGGACAACCACCGAACGTTGGCGGACAGTGGCCACCACATCCGCTCAAACTTCAACTCCGTTGACTGGAGTGCGATACGAAAAATTCGAACCTCTACCCAATGGCGCTTCTCGTCACTACAGCAGTTCGTACAGCAGATAGGTGAGAATACGCGAGAACGCCTGCGAAGGATATCCGGCCGATTTCACGAAATATTGGGCTAAAGTGCGACACAGGAGAAGCCCTGAGAGAAAAGAAGTGGATTTCCTAAACCCTTGGTCGGAGGTTCGAATCCTCTCAGCCGCACCCTTATTTCAAGCCATTTCGTGCCAACCGAGCAGTTATTTTTGGGCTTTGCCCCCATCAGCTTTTTCCACCTGCTATTTTTCTGGATTTGTGACGAGCGGGCTATGATGAATATATGCTCCCAAATATCTGCTGCATCGCACGCAGAGTTGGGAGTCTCATGTCGTCCTGAACATGGCCGTTCTGACTGAGAGTGAAGGCTACTGAGGCGTGACCGAGCATCTCTGACACCACATGAGGTGATTTGACTACACTCGTTTGCCAGTGGCGACAACTTTGGCAGCAAAGCCGTCGACCGAAACGGGACCATGTGGAACACCAGACACTGGGAAGCGCTGAATCGGTCGTATCGTCGAACGAAATAGTACGCTACAGTACACTGCGCCGCGATCTCCGCAACCGCAGGTCGCACGTTCGAATCTTGTTCTACCTATTCGAGGGAACTTGAAGGACGAAAGGCTTGAGTCCGGCGCACGCAAGCGCCTGTGCAACCAAGTCCTGCGGACGACAGACGGCGAGACAGCGACTGGTGGGGGACGGACGGATGGCATCGTGTGTTAGCTCGGCACGCTCCCGTACGTCACAACCGCTTCGCGCTCATCCCATCTCACCACATTGACGCCTCGGACGAGCAACCACACGCACAGCGACACCGAGGCAAGAACTTGCGGCGCCAGCAAAATGGTGGACGGCGCGAAGACCCAGACGACGTTGCTGATCACGAAGCCAAGACCACCAATCACCCACAGCGCACCCAGGACCCTCGGGAGGTAGCCCGACCGCACCATCAAATATCCAAAGATAACCGAGGCGACGCCATAGTGCACGGTGAAGAGGTAGCTGGCAGCCACATACACGTTGAACGACAGCAGCGCGAGCGTGTTGAGTTGATCCAGCGAGAAAGTCTTCAGATATGCATCGCCTCCCAAAATGAGAGATGGGGCGAAGTAGAACAGCTCGCCGAACGCGAACGTGGCGGTGGCCATAAGTCGAAACAGTAGTGCGAGGAAGGCCAAATTGGCGTGGACCGGGCGCAGCAAGACGTAGAGGAGAAAGGCCAGGCCACATCGGTGAAGGCTTCGAGGAGATAGGCGAGGAAGCCGAGATGGTAGAGCAGATCGTGGGCGAGCAGGTTGTGCGCAGTGACGGTCGCGTCACCCGGAACAACGAGTTGCGCTGGCGCGTAGAACTCGCCGAAGCCACCGCCAACAAATGAGAGGAGGAAGAGTACTCCGGCAATCCTGGCATACGTCTGGACCGATGCGGCGCGCGGAGTGGCGCTCCCGCGAAGTTGGTTCGTGGTCACCGTGGATCTCCTTCTCGTTCGCTCTTACTTCACTCGCATGGCCGGAGGCCCTTGGAAGCCCATGCGACGGTCGCATCGCTGCGCATGTCGTCGACGACTTCGAGTGCTTGATTGAGTAACAAAACACCGTCGGAGTGCGCTTGAGATGCCTCGCGGCATCAGCCGCGCAGGAATGTCAGAACGGCCAGAACACGACGGTGATCGGTCTCGGTCGGTGGGAGATCGAGCTTGCCAAAGATGCTGGTGACGTGCTTCTCGACCGCCCCTTCACTGATTACCAATCGCTCGGCGATGGCTGCGTTGGAACGTCCCTCCGCCATCAGCGCCAGCACCTCGCGCTCGCGCGCGGTCAGGGCATCGAGCCGCGCGGCGCGGCGGCGGCGCGCCACCAGTTGCCGCACCACCTCTGGGTCGAAGACCGTCCCACCGGCCGCCACCTGGCGTACCGCCGCCAGGAACTCGGCGACGTCGGCGACACGCTCCTTGAGCAGATAGCCGACGCCCGCGGGCGTCGGCCTCAAGCAATTCGGTGGCGTAGCGCTCCTCCACATACTGCGAGAGCACGACGATGGCACAGTCCGATACCCGGGCTCGCGCCGCCACGGCCGCCCGCAGCCCATCGTCGCCGTATCCGGGGGCATGCGCACAGCGACAATCGCCACGTCAGGGCGGTGCGCCACGACTGCGGCGACGAGCCCGGGGCCGTCACCGACGCCTGCCACCACCTCCATACCCGTATCGGAGATCAGGCGGGTGAGTCCCTCGCGCAGCAGCACGGCGTCTTCGGCGATGACTACGCGCATGGCAACTCTCCGCAGATGCGCGTCGGCCCGCCGGACGGGCTCGACACCTCCAGGCGGCCGCCCAGGGCAGTGAAGCGCTCGGCCAAGCCGCCGAGGCCCGGCCCACTTACGTTGGCGTTGCCGACGCCATCGTCCTCGATCTCGACTACCAGCCGATCGTCCACGCGGCGCGCCACCACTGCCACCTCGGTAGCGCTGCTGTGCTTGGCGACGTTGGTCAGCGCCTCCGTCACCAGGTAGTAGGCTGTCGCCTCGATGACCTCCGGAAGGCGCCCACCGGTCTCCACCGTCAGGTCGACTGGCGCCGGGCAATTGGCGGCAACGACTGAGAGCGCAGCGTCAAACCCACGATCAGTGAGGATAGCGGGATGGATGCCGCGGACGACGTCGCGCAGCTCCGCCATCGCCCGTTTGGCCTGCTCGTGGGCGGCGTCCAACAGCGACTGCGCTTGCTCGGGCTGCGTCGCCAGCTTCTCGCGCGCCATGCCCAGGTCGAGCGCCAAGGCGACCAGACGCTGCTGCACGCCGTCATGCAGGTCGCGCTCGATGCGGTAGCGCTCCAACTCGGTAGCGGTGAAGATACGCCGGCGGCTGGCCTCGAGCGCGGCGATGCGCTGCGCACCTGTTTCCCCCGGCAGATTGCGCGCCAGCGCAGCATGGAGTCGTGCAGCGCCTACGATGAGATACTCCCCCACGACGAGCCAGACCAGGCTAATGCCAGCGACGAGCGCAGCCTCCGCCGGCCCGCCGAAGGCGGGGCCGACGCGGATCCACGGACCGGGGGCGCCGAGCAGGTACGAGACCGACGCGGCGAGTAGGCCGACCGGGATGGCCAGCGCAAGGACTAGGATGAGGAACTCGATCAGCCCCAGGGGGAACAGCATGAGCAGGTAGAGCAGGTCGCGCCAGGTAGCAGGATCGCCGGCACGCGCTAGGAGGCGATGGGGCGGCGCGAGCCGCATCCCGGCCAACGCCGCGATGCGACGGCGCTCGTATTGCGCCGCGGCTCGCCACAGCACCATCGTCCCGACCAGGATAGGGACCCCGATCACAATGACACTGTAGAAGAGACCTAGTACAAGCAATGATGCCAGAACGGCAAACCAGACGGCGCCCACCACGAAGCTGGAGAGGAGTAAGGCCGGCGCCCGCCACAGACCTGCGGACACGAACAGGCGCGCGGGATCGTCATCTCCGTTCGGCGCATGGCTGACTCGCCACCGCGCTACTCCCCACTATACTGAATAAGCCGTGGCTCGGTAAGCCGGCCCGCCAGAGAACCCGTGGTGGGGATAACCCTACCATCGCACGCAGCAGAGGCAGGCACGCAGGCAACGCCCATAAACGACTACGACAACCCGCGATCACATCCGCACGGTCTTCCAGAAGAGATCATATGGCTCTTTGACGACCAGCGCCGCGGGGAGCAGTTCTGGCCCGCAGATGCTCCCGAGCTGGCGTACAGCAGTGGGGCTTACTTCTTGATGGCGCCGTGAAGTGGCGCCTTTGTGTCAGTTCCTTCGTGGGCCTATAAGCGGCTGCTAGAACAGCGACATGCGATTGGCGAAGGGACGACTTTTCTGCATGGAGGTGGGCATGCAGAAAACCGGTACCACACGGATGTGGGTTATCGAACTATAGCAGTTGGTACAGGGGAACGCCATGACCTGGCTTGACGTCCTCGCGCCCTTGATGGTCGTCGGACTGATGAGCATGATATTTTTCATGATGGTGACAGCAACAGGACCATCGCACACTACGCATCGAAGGCCATTCCCACCGACACAGCGAGGTATCGCCGCAGCGGGCAGGCTCTGGCGGCGTCGGTGGCGCAAGCTGACACCCTGGACGGTATATCCATCGCCACCGTCGTGAATATAGACCCTGCCCCTTACTAAGCGACCTGCATATAGCCAATAGGCGCCGGCGCGGCTTGGGCTGTGCTACAAACGCACTGGTCGACGGGGATTCGTACTGCGATCCCCATCGGCCATCTGCGCTCACTGTTCGACTACACGTGTGGCTCTTCGTTGTGGCCGAGTGCCTCGACGGTCTCGGTGGGTCGCTGGTCCCAGCCACTGTTCTTCATCTCGTCCCTGGTGACACTGAGGTAGACGCCATCGGCGTCAATACGGGCAATGGCGCTCTTGGGGACGTAGTACTCGTGCGGGAAGAGCAGCCCCTTCTCGAGTCTGAAATAGTCACCGAGGGCAATTCCCCCGCTCACCTTGCCCAGCTTCTCGCCAGACACATCATAGACGGTCGCTCCAGCAGGAATACTCAGGATTCCACTGGTCTGGTACCCACCCATCGTGGATGGATCGCTTTGCCGAATCTGGTCATCACGATTGGACATCGCCTTGACTCCTTTCTGCGCACAGCCACCCGCCGTACGCTGCCACACCCGTCCTTTGGCGTCCTTCAGCATAATCATCTCGCACCCACTCACGTCAATAGGGCAGGCGCAGTTGGACTCCGCTGGCGCATAGCCTCGCCACGAGCGCACGCGCCTCTCCGAGGGCATCCTGACCTGTGGACTGGTATGCCCAAAGCCATGTTCGTGGTCAGCTAGCTCGTGCCCATTGCCCTGTCCTGGGAGTCCTAGTTCGCGCAGCGACGCGCCATGCCAGTGCGCTTCGTGGCGTTGAACCGGGCGCTGTCCGCGCGGGTCGTTCCTGTGCCCGCGATCCACGTTAGGCGCAGATCGCCAGGAGACTTATCCCTGTCCGTCCTCCCGAGCGCCGATCCTCATGCGGTCTGCATTTTCAGCGCCGTTTTGCGCGCGTTGAGCGCCAGGATCCCAACCACGACAGCCCCGACGGCGATGATAGCGACCAGCCAGCCAGGCGCTCCTACGTCAAGTGCGCTGACGATGGCAAACCCATCGAAGAGGGAGATGAGCACGAAGCCCGCGTGGTCGACCACTTTGAGCTGATCATCTCCTTGCCCTCCTGATGGCCCTGTCAGCACGTTGACGGCCTGGACCGCGCGGTAGATCATGTACAGGAGCAGGAGGAAGAGACCCCCGAAGATGATCCGCTGGATCGTTGGCAGGCTCGTCAGGTGCGAGAGGATCGCGACGACGAGAAACAACCCCATCAGCGCCAGCAGCGCCACGAGGGCTCTTGCCAATTGCAGTTGCCTGCGCCCCGCTGGCTGAAAGATAAGGATGACGCCGACGACAAACGCCGCTACGGCGCACGTAGCATGGAGCACGATGGCAGACGTATGCAGCATGGTGTCCGTCTCCTGTCATCAGCCCCACCGTCGTCATCTCGTGACAGGGGGGATCTCGTCTCCGCTGCCCCATTCTATTCCTGCCCGCAAGCGGTCGCTATGGCCAAGCGCGCCGACCGTTCCTTGAAGCGTAAGCTCAGTCGCTTGCTGGCGCCGCTGAGCCAGGTGGCGCTATTCCTTCGCCTACCTTGCGCTCGTCTTTCTTCGCCATGCGCACGACGACGATGTCGGTGACAATATCCCAGGCGTTGCGGATCCCGTTGAACAGGAGCAGCGCTATGGCGCCGCCGATGAGCAACAGCGTCGACTCCGGGCTGACGGGGAGCAGCGGCGCCGCCGCGACCAGCGCGAGGTAGGCGACGAGCGGACTGACCCCGTACCACAGCCAATCTTCCAGCACCGGCGTGTACAGCGTCAACCGGCGCAGACGCTCTATGACGGTGGCGGTGTAGAGCGCTCCCGCGAGGCCACACAGACCGAGCGCGAGGGCGGGTGGGATGAGGGTCGACCACGGCGCGCTGAGCAGGGCCGCGAGGAAGAGCGCCACGCCAAAAGACACGACCGTGGGCGTGGTGAAGGCGGCAATCCCCCGCTCAACGCCTGGCAGCCGGGTCTGCGCGGTGAGCGTAATTGCGATAAAGGTCAAGCCGGTCAGCACCGCCGCGGCAGAGCCGACGATGACGTAGAAATTCGCCCACGCGATGAGCGGCGCCATGATGGCCCCCCTTTGCCATTCCAGCACAGTCACCCGCCTGACTTGACATAGTATACAGGTGACTGTTCAGGCGGACACAGGATCGAGAGGGCGATCAGCGCTGAGGCGCGAATTTGGACTCGCTCGGTCGCTTGAAACGTCTTGAAAAGCAAGCGCTTTGCGCCACGAGAACGCCCTCACGCCGATCTGGGATGGGCGTGAAGAGCGCATCAACACTTCGCCTGTAGCAGCCCGCACGCTTTCCAATGTACACGCTTTCCAATGTATTGGAGTGCGACACTCTGGTTCTGCCTGAACAGTCACTTCGGTTCTAGCGCATGCTCAGCGGTTTGCCGCTCTGCCCGTAGTTGGCAAAGACGGTCTTGATCTCGGTGAAGAAGTTCAAGCCCTCCTCCGACATCTCGCGCTCGCCGACGCCGGTAGCCTTGCTGCCACCGAAGGGCAATTGCGCCTCGCCGCCAACGGTGGCCTCATTGATATGGACCATCCCCACCTCAACCTCCTCGACGAAGCGCAGCGCCGTGTCGATGTCCTGGGTGAAGATCGCGGCCGAGAGGCCGTACTCGACGCCGTTGGCGAACGTCAGCGCCTCCTCCAGCGAGCCTGCCGCGCTGACCGCCAGCACCGGCCCGAAGACCTCCTCGCGGAAGATACGCGCCTGCGGCTCGACATTGTCGAAGATCGTCGGCTCGACGAAGTAGCCAGGCAACCCTTCCACCTGGCGCCCGCCCGCCACCAGCCGCGCGCCCTCTTCGCCCGCGATCTTGATGTAGTCGAGATTGGTTTGCAACTGCTGCTCGCTGACCGCCGGGCCAAGGTCGGTCGTCTCGTCCAGGCCCGGACCCAGCTTCATCGCCGCCGCCAGCGCGCCGACGCGCTCGATCAGCTCGCCCTTGATCTCCGGGTGCGCGACGACCCGCGAGGTCGCGGTGCAGCGCTGGCCGGTGGAGGCGAAGGCGCCGGAGGAGATGGCGGTCGCGGCCTTCTCCAGATTGGCGTCGGGCAACACGACGACGGCGTTCTTGCCGCCCATCTCGCAGGTCACCTTGGCGCCACGTCTGGCCGCCTGCTCGTTGAGCGCCATGCCCACCGCGTTCGACCCGGTGAAGGAGATCGCGCGCACGTCAGGGGAATCCACCAGCGTCGCGCCGACCTCGGAGCCGGGGCCGATGACGAGATTGAAGACGCCCGGCGGCACGCCCGCCTCCTCGTAGATCTCCGCCAGCAGGATCGCGGTAGCAGGGGTCAGCTCGGCGGGCTTGAGGATCACGGCGTTGCCGGCGACGAGCGCGGGGGCCGACTTCCAGACCGGGATCGCCCAAGGGAAGTTCCATGGCGTGATCAGTCCGACGACGCCGAGTGGACGGCGGATGGTGTAGGTGAAGGTGTCGCGCGCCTCGGCGGGCATGGTGCGTCCCTGGATGCGGAAGCCGGCGCCGGCGTAATATTCCAGCACCGCCAGCCCACGCGCGACCTCGCCTCTTGCCTCGCGCAGGATCTTGCCCTCCTCGCGCGTCATCGTCCGCGCGATCTCTTCGGCGCGGCGGCGGGCGATCTCGGCCGCGCGCCAGATCACGCGCCCGCGTTCGGGGCCTGGTGTGTCGCGCCAGCCACGGAAGGCGTCCTTCGCGGCCACGACGGCGCGCTGGGTGTCGGCGGCGGTGGCCGAAGGGAACTCGGCGATGACATCGCTGGGATCGGCGGGATTGAGGTTACGCACGAGCCGCGTGGACTCTGGATGATACCAGCGCCCGGCGACGAATGACCCGGTGTTCATGTGCCTGATTCTCCTCCATCATAAGTGGCGACGCGCCCGTTCGTGGTGCTTCCCTATGATACATCGCGCCATATGGTGGCCCTTAACCTTCTGCTCTACGCATGCTCTGCCCCTCATCTGCGCTTGCGCCTCATACCTGCTTCGCGGACGGTGCGTAACGTCCCCCAGGAATCATGCGTCGATGGAGGCTACTGCTTGCTGGGCAGCCCTCCTCACCCCTGAATCGATGTCCTCGAGGAGTAGGCATATGCTTGGAAGCACATGGTGCACCGACGTTGCTCGTGAGAGCATGACAATCGCATGCAAGGCTTGTTCTCGCACTTCTGGAATCTCATCATTTAGGAGAGCGAGGAACAGTGGCAAGTCGTCGATATGGCGACGGCGTCCAAGGATGAAACTACACCAGTATCGGGTCCCAGGAAGACTATGAACAACTCTGTCCCGAATGATGAGATACATGAGGGCGTTTCGTAACCCATGTTTCCGCCCCGAACAGGCCATCTCACTGCATGCATTGGCGAACTCATCGTCGCTCCAGCTTGCTTGTAGCATGCGGTGACGGGCGCCGATGCGACCCTTCCAAGGCCGGAAACCCCCGAGATGGGGGGTTACGAAACGCCCTCATACATAATACTTGGCGGCTGTCTCTCAATGAGGTGTAATGTTCCCCAGTAGATTCCCATACCACCGCCAAGGCCAAATGAGTCCGCCAGTACCGTCACTAGCTCCTCTTCCTCGGCGGGACCTAGCGTCTCTTAGGTGAGCGCTTGGCCAATCTCCTCGATGAGCGCGTCATAGCGATCAGCTAAGGCTGTTTCATCGTTGAGTAACGCTTTATCATCCGGCATCGGCGAGAGTGCCGAGATCTTCTTGAGCAGACATGCGACGGTTGACCAACCCACTGCCCGCCTCCACACATTTCTCATTGTCGCTCTGTGTCACTAAATCGCATGCGTTAGATGATTTCCTGCGCGCTTGCCGGGGATGATCCCTGGCAGGACGCCCAGCGCGCCCAGACCGTTGGACGAATAGCTTGGTGTTCACAGAGGGCCATCTACTTCGATATCGAAGAACGCATCATCAACGCTCTGCTATCATACATCGCTTGCAACGCCGAATAGCTGGCCAGAGGCGAGAGTGCGGCCGAACTCATGGCGCGGGGGTCGATGAGCGCGGTGTCATGATTCGCACCTGATCGAGCAGTTGCTCGCTGACCAGGTCGAACGGCTCCATGCTCTGTTCGGCGCGGCTGAGCGCGACAGCGCCCTCGCTGGCGGCGACAAGCGTCGCGGCAAACTGCGCCGCCTCTTTCGCGGTAAGACCACCTTCTTCAAGCAGCTCCGCTAGCCGTCCTCGCCACGCGCGAAATACTGTTCCCGCGTCATTCAAGAGATCAGGGGAGTCGGTCGCGACCGTCACCGCGAGCACAGCGCAGCCTGCCTTGAACTGTGAACGGGAGAGCAGCTCGCGCTACAGTCCAAGAAACACCGCCGTGATCTCTTCCGCGCTCGCCTCGTCCCGGTCGTCAAGCGCCTCGAGCGCATGCGATCCGGCGCGGTCTACGGCAGCGCTGATGAGTTCATCCTTGCCGCCAGGGAAATGATGATAGATTGATCCGCGGGGCGCTCCAGTCAACTCCAGCACCTCGTTAAATGATGTCGCTTGCAATCCGCGCTGGGCGAGAAGGCGTACGGCGCCTTCGATCATCCGTTCACGAACATCCTTTGTCACAATTTCCCTCTTGACTATGATAGCCATCATAGTTCATAGTATTGACCATGTGTGCCATGTATGATGGCATACATAAATTGTATCGGATCGTTGCAAAGGAGGTCTCGCATGCCCATGATCGACGTGTACGCGCGAGCCGACCTGTTCCCGGCTGGCGTGGACAGGCAGCTTGGTGAGGAGCTTACTGCGGCGGCGCTTCGCGCTGAGGGAGTGGCCCACCCCGGCCCTCTCCATCTCGACAATACCGCTGCGTACATCCATCGCATGGATCCAAACGCCGTCCATACGGCGGCCACCAGAGCCGCTCGCACCGTTCGCGTCCAGGTCATCACCCCTCCCGCCGCGCTGTCCCGTGAAGGACAGAAGCAACTTGTCAAGGAGGCGACTGAGATCGTAACGAGACGTCAATCTTGGATAAGCGAGATACCCCCAGTCGGGATATGATGCGGTTTCGTACAACCCGTCAGTCCAGACTGGAGGCATCGCACATGAGTATACTCGACCTGTACTGCTCGGTAGACGCCTTCTGGCAACGCTTCGAGCCGCGCTGGGAACGTGAACTGCTCGCCACACGCCAGCGACAGCGTCGGCGCGCCACCCGGCTGCATCCGGCTGAGATCATGACTATTCTGATCCTCTTCCAGCAGTCGGGCTATCGCACCTTCAAGGGGTTCTACACGCAACATGTCGAAGTCCATCTGCGGGCGGAGTTCCCTCAACTCGTGAGCTACACGCGCTTCGTCGCCCTCATGCCACGCCTGCTCGTGCCGCTCGCCATCTACTTGTACACGCAACGCGGTTCCTGCACCGGCATCAGCTTCATCGACTCCACGTGCCTGGTCGTCTGTCACAACGCGCGCATCCAACAGCATCGAGTCTTTCGGGTGGACGCCCGGCGTGGCAAGACCTCGATGGGCTGGTTCTATAGCTTCAAGTTGCACCTGGTCGTCAACGATCGAGGCGAGCTGCTCGCGTTCTGCCTCACACCGGGCAATACCGATGATCGCCGACCAGTCCCGCGTCTCGTTCGTCAGCTCTTTGGACGTCTCTTTGGCGATAAGGGCTACATTTCCCAGCTGCTGGCTGAGCGGCTCTTGCTGGAGCAGGGACTGCGCCTCATCACCAAACTGCGCAAGAACATGCGTAATCGCCTCATGCCTCTCAGCGACAAGCTCCTTCTACGCAAACGAGCGCTCATCGAGACCATCAATGATCAGCTCAAGAATGTCTGTCAGATCGAGCATTCGCGCCACCGCAGTCCATTCAACTTCGTGGTCCATCTGCTCTGCGGTCTCATCGCCTACTGCCACCAGCCCAAGAAGCCATCATTGCACCTCGACCCTGACCGGCTTTCCTTGCTAGCGGCGTAGCTTATCCAGGATTGACGTTAACGAGGATCTCCGGCGACCCCACCCAGGCTTCTCGCACCTGGGTGCTCCTCACCAAAGCTGCGGAAGGTGGCTGGGGGCTCTTTGGAACCGCCTTCGGCAAGGAAGAGTTCGCCGCCGCAGCCGCTCAAGCGGCCGCCGCGAGGGCGAGCGGCGACCAGTAGCCAAGACCACATGAAGGCGCGGTCTCCACCGCCAGCCTCCTACTCCGCGCGCGTCTGGACAGGCTGCTGGCTCGTCGCCTGCCCCGGCGCGGAGACCGCCGGGCCGATCCAGACCGTCTGCACGTTGACGAACTCGCGGATGCCCACCAGCGACAGCTCGCGCCCATAGCCGCTGCGCTTCACGCCGCCGAAGGGCAGGCGCGGGTCCGAGGCCGTCATGCCGTTGATGAAGACGCCACCCGACGCCAGCCGCCGCGCTAGCGCACGCGCGCGGGCCAGGTCACGCGTCCACAGGGCGCCGCCGAGGCCGAAGTCCGTGTCGTTGGCCAGCTCGACGGCGTGCTCGGCGAATGAACGGTCGCGCAGACATTTCTGAGCAGCCGCGATGGTTGTGAGTATCTCGTCAATCTGCGCGGGTGTACGCGCATCGAACGTCTCGATGACCTCTTCGGTCGCAGGATTGATGGCCCGCATTGTCATAGCGAATCTCCTGCTGTCATCCTGATTGTCGCGCATCATACAATCAGCCCACGGCCCAGGGGCATTTTCGACAGGCTGGCCAAAAGAGGGGAATGAGCATTGGTCAGGCCGTCCGTTTACGGCAAAATGGGTTTGCAGTAGAGTGCCAGATGGTCAAAGGAGGTCGGAGATGACGAAACATGGCGTGAAGAAAAACGGCGCGCGGCAGGCGCAGACGACGCGAACACAGGCGATCCAGGCAGACCGCGAGCGCTACCTGCCGCGTGGCGTCTATACCTATCATGAGGTCTTCCCTGCCTCTGCCTCGGGTGCGCGCATCATCGACGTGGACGGCGCGACATTTCTCGACTTCGCCGGGGGCATCGGCGTGATGAACGTCGGGCACAGCCATCCAGCGGTCATCGCCGCCATCCAGGCGCAGGCAGAGTTGTACACCCATACCTGCGCGCATGTCGTCACGCCGCCGCCTTATGTCGCGCTGGCGAAGCGCCTCGCCGAGATCACTCCGGGCGCCTACCCCAAGAAGACGCTGCTGGTCAACAGTGGCGCCGAGGCGGTCGAGAACGCGATCAAGATCGCGCGCGCGGCCACTGGACGTAGCGCCATCATCTCGTTCGAGAACAGCTTCCACGGGCGCACCAATCTCGCGCTCGCGCTGACTGGCAAGGTGCGGCCTTATCGCGCTAACTTCGGCCCCTTCGCATCCGAGATCCACACGATCCCCTATCCCTACTGCTACCAGTGCGCGACTCATGACGACGCTGATGCGTGCTGTCGCGAGTGGGAGACGACGCTGGAGCGCGCCTTCCTGACGCGCATCGCGCCGGAGCAGGTGGCGGCGGTGATTGTCGAGCCGGTGCAGGGCGAGGGCGGCTTCGTCGTCCCGCCAGCGGACTTCCTGCCGACACTACGCGCGATCTGCTCGCGCCATGGCATCCTGCTGATCGCCGACGAGGTACAGACCGGCTTTGGGCGCACCGGACGCATGTTCGCCGTCGAGCATTCCGGCGTCGAGCCAGACCTAATGCTGCTGGCGAAGTCGCTCGCCGGTGGGATGCCGCTCGCGGCGGTCGTCGGCAAAGCCGAGATCATGGATGCGCCACTGCCCGGCGGGCTAGGTGGCACGTATGGCGGCAATCCCGTGGCGTGCGCAGCGGCGCTGGCGGTGATCGAGGTCTTCGAGCGCGAGGGGCTGGTGGAGCGTGGGCAGCGACTCGGCGCAATGGCGCTGGAACGCATGCGCGAATGGCAGCGCGAGTTCCCGCTAATCGGCGACGTGCGTGGTCTGGGCGCGATGGTGGCGATGGAACTGGTAAGCGACCGCGCGACCCGCACGCCTGCCAGCGCCGAAGCCGCCGCGATCCTGAAGGAGGCGCGCGCACGGGGGCTACTGCTCATCAAGGCGGGCCTCTACGACAACGTGATCCGCCTGCTCATGCCGCTCGTCACCAGCGACGAGGAGATGGCGCAGGCGCTCGACATCCTGCGTGACGCGCTGGCGGCGGTGAGCGCCGCGACGCCCGCCGAGCTGGCCTCCGCACACTGAGCAGACACGGGCGAATGAAATAGCGGCCATGTGCCGCTACCATGCCCTCCCACGCAGATATCCAGGGATCGCTACATTTAGAATCCTGCGCAGCCAGGTTTCGTGGTCGCAAGCCCGCAGGCGCGAATTCAATCGCAGGCCAGGATGGCCCCGCGTGGCTTGCGCACAACGACTATGGCATGATACGCTGACGCTCCACATAGGCCACACTGTATAAGTCACGTCCCTTGGCCAGGCGGAGGCGCGTCATGCTCACGGTGCGGCAGCTGCTCGCGCTCGACCTCTTCATACGCAGCCGCCTCGTAGCCGGCGAGGGCGGGCTCGACCGGCAGATTCACTGGGCGCACGTGGTCGAGATTCCGCAGGCCGAAGAGTGGGTGCGGCGTGGCGAGCTGCTGCTGACGACGCTCTATGTCCTGCGCGACGACGAGGACGCGCAGGCAGCCCTCTGCGCCCGGCTGGCCGAAATGGGCCTCGCCGGGATGGTCGTCGCGACGGGCAAGTACGTCGAGCGCGTGCCCGATGCGGTGCTGGCGGTGGCGAACTCTGCAGGATTCCCGGTTATCGAGTTGCCGTGGGAGATTCCCTTCGAGGACGTCGTGCGGGCGGTCTCCGAGCACAGCATCAACGACCAGTTCCAGCTTTTCAAGCAGTCGCTGGCGATCCATCGCTCGCTGACGCGCGTCGTCCTCAACGGCGGCTCGCTGAAGGATGTCGCGCGCGAGTTGTGCTCGCTGCTGGCGCGCCCGGTCGAGATCGACGATCTCTCCTTCGGGGTGCTGGCCGAAGCCTCGCAGACCGGCGCGGAACTTGACGAGGTGCGGCGCGCGGCGATTCGTGACGGGCGCAACGCGCCACAGTTGCTCGCCTATCTGCGCACATCTGGCATCCTGCGCCGCGTCTCTGCCACCCTGGCGCCAGAGCGGCTGGACGTGACGCCGGAGGGACAGGCGCTTGGTATGACGATGGCGCGCATCCTTGCCCCCATCGTCGTCGCGCGCCGCATCTATGGCTATGTCTGGATCATCGCTGGCGACCGCGACCTGGAGCCGCTGGACGCCCACGCCATTGAGCACGCCGCTACCGTCGCCGCGCTCATTCTCTTCCGCGAGAAGACGGCCCACGTCGCCGACGAGCGCGCCGAGCGCGACCTGCTCAACCGCCTGCTCGAAGAGGGCGGAGCGCTGGAAAGCGGTCTGCGCGAGCAGATGGCGCGCTTTCGCTTGCGGCTGGACGCCCCACATGCGGTGATCGCGCTTGACCTGGGGACGAACGACCTGCGCGTCGTTGAGTTGGTGGCGCGCAATGCGGCGCGCTACAAGGGGCTAAATGTCGCGCTCGCGGAGCGAGCCGAGCGCTGCGTTGTCATACTGGAGGCGGCGAGACAGGAACAGGTGGAGGCATACTGCCAGCATGTACTCATGCAGACGGGGACGCTGGATGGCTCGCTGCGCATTGGCGCAAGCGGACTGGAGAGCGACGCGCGTCTGCTGCATCGCGCCTATGAGCGCGCCGTCGAGGCGCTGGAGGCGCTACCGGTGCTGGGCGATGAGCGCCGTATGGCCTCCTTTGAGGAACTGGGACTGTTGCATTGGCTACGCGCGCTGCCGCAGGACCTGCTGAGCGAGAATATCTACATCCAGCGGTTGCAGCGGCTAGCCGAGCATGACCGGACCCACCGTAGCCAGCTCGCCCAGACGCTCGAGACCTTCCTCGAAAACGACGGCAACGGCGTGCAGACCGCTCAGCAGCTCTACATTCACCGTCACACGCTCAAGTACCGCCTGCAGCGCATCCACGACATTAGCGACCTCGACCTCGACGACTCGCTGTGCAAACTCAACCTGCGCGCGGCGCTGCTGCTCTCGCGACTGCGCGCTCGCTAGCCACGCTTGTCCACAGTGGCGGACGGAGGATGGCCAGCCTGGGCATGTCCGGCGCTTGAGGAGGAGCGCCGCAGCTTCTATACTGATGGCATTGGAACTGAGATCCAACGAATCTAACAAGCAACGCAAAGGAGCGCGCAGATGGCGGTCAAGACGCAGAAGCAGCAGAAACTGCTTATAAATGGCAAGCTGGTGGACCCTGCCGCTGGCGCGGAGCGCACGCTGGTGAATCCCGCGACGGGCAAGTCGGCGGATGTCGTGGCGGAGGGCGGTGTCAAGGATGTGGAGTTAGCCGTCGCCGCCGCCAAAGCCGCGTTCGACGATGGTCGCTGGTCGCGCATCGGGCCAAGCGCGCGCGCCGCCGCCCTCTATAAGCTGGCAGACCTGCTGGAAAACCATCTGGACGGACTGGCCGCGCTGGAGTCGCGCAACGTGGGCAAGCCGATTAAGTTGGCGCACGACAGCGACCTGCCCTTCACTATTGACTGCCTGCGCTTCTTCGCCGGAGCCGCGCGTACACTGGATGGGCGCGCCTCGACCGAGTATGTGCCAGGCTACTCGAGCATCGTGCGCCGAGAGCCGATTGGCGTCTGTGGCCAGCTCGCGCCGTGGAACTATCCGCTGATGATGGCGATCTGGAAGATTGGCCCCGCGCTCGCTGGCGGGAACACCGTCGTGCTCAAGCCTGCGCCGGAGACACCGCTGACCGCCGTCATGCTGGGCGAGCTGGCGCTCGAAGCTGGCATTCCTGATGGCGTTCTCAACATCGTGACCGGCGGCGACGAGGTCGGTGTGGCGCTCGTCGCACATCCGGACGTGCGCCTGATCTCGCTCACCGGCGCCAGCGAGACGGGCAAGGCGGTCATGCGCGCCGCGGCTGGCACGCTCAAGCGCGTCCACATGGAGCTTGGCGGCAAGGCGCCCTTCATCGTCTTCGAGGACGCGGACATCGAGGCGGCGGCGCAGGGGGCCGTTTGCGGCGGCTTCGTCAATACCGGGCAGGACTGCACGGCGGCGACGCGCATCTATGTACAGGGGTCTCGCTACAAAGCATTCCTCGATCGCCTGCTGGAACTGGTGAGCCAGATTCGCGTCGGCGATCCCGCCTCGCAGCAGACGGACATGGGGCCGCTGGTCTCCTCGACGCAACTGGAGCGTGTCGAGAAGCTCGTGTCCACCGTCCGCCAGAAGGGCAAGTTCCTCACCGGTGGCGAGCGCGCGCACATCAAGGGCATGGAGGACGGCTACTTCTTCCAGCCGACGGTGATTACCGATGTCGCCGACACGGCCAAGGTGGTGACCGACGAGATATTCGGCCCAGCGGTCGTCGTCCTGCCCTTCAAGGACGAGACCGAGGTCACGGCGCGCGCCAATGCGGTGCGCTACGGACTGGCTGGCTCGGTCTGGACGACGAACGTGCAGCGCGCCATGCGCATGAGCGCCGCGCTGGAGTTCGGGACAGTCTGGGTGAACGACCACCTGCCGATCACCGCTGAAATGCCGCATGGCGGCTTCAAAGAGAGTGGCTTCGGCAAGGACATGTCGCTCTACGCGCTCGACGACTACACCCAGATCAAGCACGTGATGCTGGAGACCGAGGGCGCGCGGCGCAAGGCCTGGCATTACACCATCTTCGGTGACCCCGACTGAGCGAGAACGTTTGCTTTCGCTTCTATTTCTGCGCCTCACACAGTTCGCGGAGCGTAGGAATTGTCCCCCCGCGTGGCAAAGTAGCATACTCTGCTTGACGCGCTGTTGCTGTACTAGCAGGGACTGTACTGCCGCATGGATCACGCCCGGGAGAGATCGGCGCCGCCCCCGCAGGCGGCTGCCCTCAGCTGGATCTCTACCCGAGGGGCGCTCATTATGCCTTTCGCCCACCTGGCCTCGGCGCATGCTCCGACTGCATGACCGGATTGTAACGGACGCCGACACCCTAATGTCGGAATCTACCAGAGTACGGTAGACGGTAAAACGTAGTTAGAGGCGACCGGGGGTGGGGGGCGTCCACCTCTCGGCTTGGGTAGTAGGTGACACATACCCCACGGCTGAAGCCGGGGGCTTCCCGTCCAGGCGAACCTGAGCCGGGCTACTTGCCAGGTGCCCACTGGAACTACTGGGGACCGAAGTTCCCAGATACTTGGAGACATCCAAGATGACCGCGAATGTTTTACCCGCCAGCGGTTTACCTGGCGGAACGCCGCGAACAGTCGGTTGTGCAAGGTGCACTGGGCCGAAGCCCACCAAACACGGGTTCATCGCCCGTGCGAACGTACCAAGCATAGCACGGATGTTCGACAAGAGCAAAGGGACTGGGCCATTCATCCCCGCGCCTGAAGGCAGGGGCACTCTGGCCTTGTCTTGGTAGGCAACAGCGGCTCAATCACCGCCCACAAATAGCCGCTGACATGAGGACTTCTCATGATCCTGGTCTATTCACCAGTTCTGTTAGACATTTTAATACTACAGTTGTAGTTGTGTGATAGGATGGGGAATGGAGGGACATCGCCAGACGGAACAGGAGTGACCGCCATGCCGACCCGTCGTCACGTCATCGATCACGAGGAGCCCGCCGCTGAGC
>Ga0070706_100001370_pt1 | contig 25878 bp, 22 predicted proteins | sample KBSK5501metaG_FD_65476 | JGI IMG/M metagenome (GOLD analysis project Ga0070706, IMG submission 65476) | Corn, switchgrass and miscanthus rhizosphere microbial communities from Kellogg Biological Station, Michigan, USA - KBS K5-50-1 metaG | ecosystem: Host-associated > Plants > Roots >... | reverse complement strand
CGCCATAGCCAGGGCTGCGATCTTCTTCCTCAAAGTCTTCCCGATGCTGCCCTCCCGCCCGGTGGATTGGGTGACGAAGCCACCGGTGGTCGAGAAGGTGCGCTATCCGACGCGTCTTGGCCAGGCTGAAGGTGATCTCTATCGGCCAGCGACGAGCGGCCCACACCCCGGCGTTGTGGTGTGTCTTGGCGTCGTTCCGTTCGGCGTCGATCACCCCCAGGTCCCACGCCTCGGGAACGCGCTGGCGCGCGCGGGTTTCGTGACGCTGCTCTATTGGTCGCCGGCGATGCGGGACTTCCGGCTCGACCCCGACGACATCGAGAATGTCGCGCTGGCGTATAGTTGGTTCATCGACCAGCCCTGCGTCGACCCCAGCAGGAGTGGCTTGCTCGGTACCTGCGTCGGTGGCTCCTTCGCCTTCATGGCGGCCGCCAGCCCCGTCGTTCGTGATCGTGTCAGCTTTCTGAGCGCCTACGCGCCGTACACCTCGATGTGGTCGCTCGCGCGCGACATCGCCAGCGCCACCCGCTCCCGTGCGGACGGAGCGGGGCGTGAGGCATGGCAGGTCGATCCGCTGACCCGCACGGTCTTCGTCCATTCGGTGACCGCTTGGCTAGAACCGGGCGAAGCGGCACAAATTCGCGACGCGTGCGCCGATGGCGCCAATGCTGGTGGATCGCTCGATGTAGGCAGGCTGTCAGTGGCGGGTCGATCCGTCTACGCGCTCCTCACAGCGCGGGACGAAGACGCTGCGGAGACGGCGCTGCAGCGCTTGCCGCCTGCCATGCAGGAGCGTCTCATCGCCCTGTCCCCGCTGACCTACCTGCACGACTTGCTTGCCCCACTCATCGTGCTGTTACACGATCGCGGCGATCCAGTGATCCCCGTGGGCGAGTCGCGCCGTCTGCTGGCCGCGCTCTCCGGACGCGCCGGGGTGCATTACACTGAAATGCTGTTCCAGCATCTGGATCCGGTGAAAGGAAGGCTGCCGCTCTTCCGCCTGGCGCGGGAGCTTGGCAAGTTCTTTCGCGCCGTGTACCCGCTCTTCCAGCACGCTGTGGCGGCGTGAGAGATCTTCTGACCAGCGCACAAAAATAAGGCAGGCCGCTCTGGATTACCAGGGTAGCCTGCCTTTGTGTTCTGAGTCAGTTCTTTGACGGCGTTTCACCGTTCACGCTTGCCTTCGCCGTCACCTTGTCCTGCTGACGCACCATGTCGCCAGTCACGCTGCGGATTTTCTCAACTGTCACCAGCGGCTGAGTCCACTTGACCACCGCCGCCGCCCAGGTGAGGCCCGCGCCGAACGCAACCATCCCCAGGTGCGCGCCCTTGAAGATGCGTCCCTGTTCGACGGCCTCGCACAGCGCGATCGGCACCGCCGCCGCCGAAGTGTTGCCGTAGCGCTCGATGTTGACGAAGACCTTGTCCGGCGGCAAGTTGAGCCGCTTGGAGGCGGCCTCGATGATGCGCAGGTTCGCCTGGTGCGGGATGAAGAGATCCATCTCGTCGGTGGTCATGCTGGCGTTGGCCAGCGCCTCTACCATCGCCGTGCCCATGATGCGCGTGGCGAACTTGAAGACCTCGGCGCCCTTCATCTGCACGAACTGCCGCCGGTTGCGCAGATCATCTTCGTCGATGCGCTTGGCCGAGCCGCCGACGGGGATCCAGAGCAGATCGGGCTTTTCGCCATCGCTGCCCAGTGTGAAGCCCAGCAGCCCGCCCGGCTCGTCGCTTGCGCTCAGGATGATCGCGCCCGCGCCATCGCCGAAGAGGACGCACGTCGTGCGATCGGTGTAGTCCATCACACGCGAGAGCACCTCGACACCGACGACGAGCACGTGCTTCGCGGCGCCGCTGGCGATAAACTGGTGCGCGACGGAGAGGCCGTAGATGAAGCCGGTACAGGCGGCCTGCATGTCAAAGGCGCCGCACTGAGCGCCGAGCGCGTGCTGCACGAGGTTGGCAGTGGAGGGGAAGGGATAGTCGTATGAGACCGTCGCGATGATGATGAGGTCGAGGTCCTTACCTTCGATGCCGGCGCGCGCAAGCGCCTGGCGGCTGGCGTTGATCGAGAGCGTCGAGGCGGTCTCGTGAGGCGCCGCTATCCGGCGCTCCTTGATACCCGACCGTGAGACGATCCACTCGTCGGAGGTGTCCACCATGCGCTCCAGATCGGCGTTAGTGAGGACTTTCTCCGGCACATACATCCCCCAGCCAGTGATCGCGCTGTATCGCCCCATGCTCTCTTCTCCTGATCGCTCGCCGCGCGTGCTCAGTAGGCGCGCCGCGCTGCGTCGCGTGGAGAGCAGCCACAGCGCCGCCTCCAACGCCTGATGGCCGCAATTGTAGCATACCGAGGCGGCGCGTACCATCCTGTCGCGCAGCGGAGCGGAGCGCGCAGGACATCACTGCGCAGGTTGTCAAGTTGTCCCACGCTAAACTTGACTATGAGCGCTTGCTCCCACTGCGCGACCGCTGTCTCACAGCGCTTTAGTCTCGATGTGTTCGAGCGCTGGTCGCGGACCGCGCTCAAGGTACGTCTTGAGCGCGACGGTTGTCTCGGTGGACTCGACGCCCGGAATGCGCTTGAGTCGCTCAATGAGGTGGAGCAAATGCTCTGTGCTGGTTGCTCTCAACTTTACGATGAGGCTGAGTGGTCCGTCTACAGAATGCGCTTCCTCGACCTCGTGGATCTGCGCCAGCGCCTCGACAAGTTCGGAACAGGGCCGCGAGGCGCGGACACCGACGAACGCCATGATGGTGAGGTTCAGGGCCTGTGGACTCACGATTATGGTCCATTTGCGGATCACGCCATCGCGCTGCAAGCGTCGCAAGCGGTCGTGCACCGTCGAGGGTGACAACTTGACTCGACGGGCCAGATCCTCCAGGCGCAGACGTCCCTCCTCCTGGAGGGCGGCCAGCAACATCGTATCAATGTGATCCAGCGTGCGATGTCCGCCGCGTGTCGCCGAAAATTCTTCGGTCATCTTGCCTCAGCCCCCGAATAGAACTATACTCTCTTCGTCCATCGTCGGTCAAGAATTGGAGGAGTTCACGTGCAGACCCTGATAGTCATCGATGCCCAGAACGAATTTTCGTCGCAGGGTCAACGACCAGTTCCCAACCACCCCCAGGCGCTCGCAGCAATCCGCAGACGGGTGGAGGAGGCGCGCCGCGAGGGGCGGTCGATCGCCTGGGTGCGCCATCACAACCGACCAGATGAGCCACCTGCCTTCCTGCCGGGTTCCTGGGGCGCGGAGTTCTCGCCCGGACTCGGGCCGCTCCCTGGGAGTGAGGAGGAGGCGGAGTTCGTGAAGGATGTCTTCGGAGCTTTCACTGGTACGAGCATCGGCTCCTGGCTCGACGCGCAGGGGTCTGAGGACGTATTGCTCGTGGGATTCTTCGCGCATATGTGCGTGTCGACAACGGCGCGTGAAGCGCTAATGCGCGGTTTGCGTGTCGCGGTAGATCCGAATGGCACTGGCGGATACCCGATCCAGCAGGGGGCGCTTGGCGACCAACCAGCCATAGAGGTTCACCGCACTGCGTTGCTCCATCTGAGTCATTTGGGAGTCAGGATCGCCGGCGAGTTCCAACACAGGGACCGTGCAGAGTAAACGTTGCATAGTGTCAAGCGTTTCCTTGCTTCCGCGCACATGGCTCCTATGCGTCACATCGCACAGCGCCAGCCAAGTTCGCCCAACCATTGCGCTGTCTGAGGGGTCTCCACAGGTGCGGCGGCAGGCTGTGACCGTAGCCCGCCCAGCGCCCTCAGGCGCTCACTCCGCCTCCCGTGGATGACGCCGCCTCCACGGATATGAGCCACGCTGGCGCATCAGTCGAGAGGCCTTCAAGTTCGTCGGACGGTGTGACGAACACCACGAACAAGAAGTTTTGCATGACGTGTTCGTCATACCTTACGAGATGGCCGAAATAGCGCGACTTCATTGACCAGCCAGTCACGAAGACTTCCCACGATTTATCAGGCGGCGTTGCGTCGGCGCGTATACTACAAAGGATACACGTTGACACCGCGCTGGATGCGGTGTAACTGCACAGCGCGCAGGCGCGTCATATAACACATCGCCTGCGACCTCTCACAGAAGGATACCTCCCCCATGTATTACTGCGGACGCAGCGCGCTCGCGCAGGAACTCCTGCTTGGCGTCGTGGGCGCTGAGGCGCTGGGACGCGTGCCATCCTTTGCGCTGCCAGGGGACAAACCCGTCTACGGGCCAGATCGCCCTGCGGATGTACGCCATGTCGAGATCGACGTGACGCTCGATTTCGCATCGGATAGTGTGTTTGGCGCCGTCACCACGCACTACACGGCGCTCTTCGACCGCGTGCGTGAGGTCTCGCTGGACGCAGCGGAGCTTGCCATCGAGCAGGTGACGATGGCGGGCAAGAAGTCGCCGCTGACGTACTGGAGCGAGGGCGAGAAGTTGCATATCCGGCTTGACCGCGACTACGCCTTTGGCGATCGGTTCGCCGTCAGCGTGCGCTACTCCGCCCACCCGCGCAACGGCCTGGTCTTCGTGCACCCGATGGAAGGGAATCCGGATCTGCCGACGCAGGCGTGGACACAGGGGCAGACCGAGTACCACCACTACTGGTTCCCCTGCCACGACTTCCCCAACGACCGCGCCACGACGGCGCTCAAAGCCACCGTGCCTGGCGCATACTTCGCGCTCTCGAACGGCGCGCTCGAAGGCGTGGGCGAGAATCCTGATGGCACGAAGACCTACGCCTGGCGGCAGGATTTCCCGCATCCGATGTACCTGATCACGCTGGTGGCAGGTGAGTTCACGGAACTGCCTGACCAGTGGCGTGACATTCCGGTCAACTACTACGTGCGTCCGGGACGCGAGGCCGACGGCCACCGCATGTTGGACAATACGCCGCGCATGATCGAGCTGTTCTCGACGAAAACGGGCGTGGAGTACCCCTACGTCAAGTACGCGCAGATCGTGCCGGAGATGTTCCTCGGCGCGATGGAGAACACCAGCGCGACTACACATAGCTATCGCCTGATGCCTGACGAGCGCGCCAGCCTCGACTGGTCACCCGACGATGTGGTCGCGCACGAGTTGGCGCACCAGTGGTTCGGCGACCTGCTGACCTGCCGCGACTGGGGACACATCTGGCTCAACGAGAGCTTCGCCACCTTCATGGAGGAAGTGTGGATGGAGCACGACAAGGGCGAGGACGAGGCGCGCACGCACTTCCGCACGAACCTCCAGCTGTACCTCGACGCGGACAAGCGCGGACGGCGCCCCATCGTCTACAACGTCTATCGCAAGAACGGCGGCGAACTGTTCGACCGGCACGTCTACGAAAAAGGCTCACTCGTCCTCAACCTCTTGCGCTTCACGCTCGGCGAGGACGCCTTCTGGCGCGCGATCAATCTGTACCTGGAGCGTAACCGTGGGCGCGAGGTCATTACCGCCGATCTTGAGCGCGCCATCGAGGAGGCCACCGGTCGCAGCATGGGGCGCTACTTCGAGCAGTGGGTCTACAAAGCTGGCCACCCAGAGTTCAGCGTCAGTTACTCCTGGGATGACCAGCAGCGCCTGGCAAAGGTAAGTGTCCAGCAGACGCAGGAAGTCACTGCCCTTACACCGCTCTTTGTCACGCCTGTCGAGATCGCGTTCATGGTCCCGGACGCCGAGGGGCCGCGCAAAAAGGGGCAGACGGCTACCCTACGCTCATTCCGCGTGATGATCGAGGAGGCGCAGCAAACCTTCTACTTCCCGCTGGAGCGCCGGCCGCTCTCGGTGCGCTTCGACCAAGGCGGCTGGCTCATCAAGACGCTTGATTTCAAGCGTCCAAGCGAGTTGCTGCGCTACCAGTTGGCCCATGACCCCGACGTTCTGGGGCGGATCGAGGCGGCGGAGGCGCTCGGCGGGCTAGCCGACGAGGCGAGCCTCAACGCCCTCGAAGAGGCGCTCGTCAGCGAACGCTTCTGGTCGGTGACCCAGGCCATCGCCACCGCGCTGGGCGCCCAGCGCACACAGCGCGCGCTTGATGCGCTGATCGGCGCGCTGGATACCGTCACCGAGCCACGCGCGCGGCGCGGGATCGTCGCGGCGCTCGGCAATTTCCGCGCGCCAGAGCAGCAGGAGCTGGCGACACGGGCGGCGCAGGCGCTCACAGATCTGCTGCGACATGGCGAGCCGAGCTACTTCGTCGAGGCGGCGGCGATTGTGTCGCTCGGCGCGACACGCACCGCCAACGCGTTCGAGACGCTGACTCCACTGCTCAACCGCGCCTCCTGGAATGAGGTCATTCGTGGCGCGGTCTTCGCCGGCCTTGGTGACCTGGGTGATCCGCGCGGCGCCGAAGTCATGTCGAGTTGGCTGCTCGACCGCTCGAAGCCGATGGACGCGCGCGCCGTCGCGGCGAGCGGGTTGGGCGCGCTGGCGCGCGCAAAGCTGATTGATCCCGGCGAGACGCAAACCGTGGCGGTGAACGCGCTGATCGCCGCGCTCGACGATCCGTGGGAACTGACGCAGATGACGGCCATCAACGCCCTGGGCGAGTGGAGCGACATGCGCGCCATCCCTGCGCTCGAGCGTGTGATCGCGACCACGACGGAGGATCGGATGGTGCGTAACAGCCGTCAGGTGATCCTGCGGCTCCAGCGCGGGCGGTCCGCGGAGCAAGAGACACGCACGCTGCGCAGTGACCTGGAACAGGTGCGCGAGGCCAACCGTACGCTGCGCGAGCGCGTAGAGACGCTCGAGGCGCGACTGAACGGCGCGAACGGGAGCGATGGCGGTCAGTCCAAGAACGGAGTCGTCAAAGCTGCGAAAGGCGCCGCTGAGAGCAAGCGCGGGCACAAGAAGCGATAGGTTCGTCTACCGCTTCCCACGCGCCCTACACGCTTGGCGTCGGCGTGGGCTGCTCGACGGCGAAGTAGATCGTCTGCGCCAGGCTCGGATCGGTCGCGCTATCGCTGGTGTCGTTCGCGGGGCGGTCCCAGTAGACCTTGGCCATGCCCACGCCCGCCACTGGGTAGACCAATCCAAACTGGACGTTCGAATTGTCCTTGATGAGCTTGCTCGTGCGGCCCTCTCCGCCCGTGACCTGTGTATCAATGCCGTTGAGGAACCAGCGGACCGAGACGGTGTGTTGCTCGCCCGCGGTGACGTTGCGCACCTGGACGACCAGATTGACCTGGGACTTGACCGGGAAGTGTGACGTGATGTCAATCGGGGTGCGATTGCTATCAACCGAGCGCGCGGTCTTGGCGTCGACGACATATTTCGCCGCCGGGCCAGGTGTGCTGACCGGGGTGGCGGGCACCTGGGAGAAATCGTATACCTGCGGCGTGAGACGCGACTGAATGATCGGTGGCAGCACGCCGGAGATCTTGTCTTTGCCGAAGAAGGCGGTGGCGCCACAGGCGGCGATGCAGACCAGCATCACGCTCAATACGCCGCTGACGACACGCCATGTCCTGATCTTGCGCTTCGGCTTGTCAGTCGTCACCGGGATATAGACCGGTCGCCGGATGCCCAGCGCGCGCTCCTCCTCCTCGGTGGCAGGCTGGCCAGGGAGCGCGGGAACGCCGCCGCCCTGTGGCATGGGCATGAGCTGGTTGGCGCTGGGAACGAGCGCGCGTCCAAGCTCCACCTCGTCATAGTCGCCACGCTGGCGACCACGTGGTCGCGGCTCGTCGTAGTCGTCCCAGTCCGCCCCGGAGCCACGTCCACCGCCACGCGTCTTCCACTGGCTCAGCGATGAGCCACCCGGAGGCGGAGCGCCACAGTTCGGGCATCGCCCTGTACGCGGACGTCGTGCGCCACAGCGGTCGCACTCCATGTTGCTGCCTCCTGGACCTGCCGAGAACTGCGTGAGGACTGAGCGTCGTGGCGCGTGGCCCCGCGACGCTTCAGCAGCATACACGTCGTGGGCGGAGGGGTCAAGAACGCACGCGGAAAATTAGGAGCAATGGACGATCTGAGACGCGTGAACTCGATGTGAAAGCTCACATACCGTTCAAAGAGTTCTCACACACGCGCGCCGTACGCTGTTGAGAGAGCGGGGGACGCTCTGAGTATGTGTGTCGCGATCGAGCGCTACGAAACAGGCGCCATAGAGAGCCATAAAGAGCAGAGGCTCACTCACGCGACGTTGCAGGAGGCTACCTACAGATATGAGCGACGAACAAACACCACAGTATCCTTCCAGGCAATCTTCCGAGCCGGAGACGCCGGGGTCAGGCGAGACGAACCCGCCTGCGGCTGATCGAGCGCCCCAGCGCCCGGCCAGCCCCGGCGCCGATTGGTCCCCACAGCCCTGGGTCGAGAGCGATCCCGCCCGGCGCTGGGGGCAGGCGAACGAATTGACGCCCGCCGGGGCCGCTCCCACCCAGCCGCTCGATGACGCGCCCCTGCGGGGCTTCATGCCGCGCACGCAACTCCGGGGGCCATGGCGCGTGATCCTGGCGGCGGTACTCGCGCTCGCGCTGATTGTGGGCGCTTTCCTCGCCGGACGCGGGCTCACGCTCGCGGCGCAGAATAACTCAGCGGCGCAGGGGCCGGTCGTTGTCTCATCTGGCTCGTCGGTCTCCTCGAATCTTGACGCCCAGCAGTTGCAGGCCGCGGTCGAGAGTGTAGCGCAGAACGTGGAGAAGTCGGTCGTCACGGTCCATAGCTCCGGCAGCGCTGGCTCGGCCATCGGCTCAGGCGAGTTCGTCACGTCGGATGGCTACATCGCCACCAATGATCATGTCGTCAATGGCTTCAACTCCTATTCGGTGACGCTCTCCGACGGCAGCAGCCTCCCCGCAACGCTCGTCGGGGAGGATCACCAGGATGATCTGGCCGTACTCAAGGTCAACGCCTCTAACGCCACAGCGATCACCCTTGCCGATTCCAGCGCCGCAAAGGTCGGCGAGTTTGTCGTCGCCATCGGCTCGCCGCTGGGCCAGGCGAACTCGACGTCGTTCGGCATCGTCAGCGCGCTCAACCGCACGGAGACCGAGCAGAGCGATAGCTTTTCGTCCACTTCTGGACCGATCCTGACGGGACTGATCCAGACGAGCGCGCCTCTCGCGCCGGGCAATAGCGGTGGCGCGCTGATTGATCTGGACGGCAAGATGGTCGGCATGCCCACGCTGGCGGCGTCCAGCGGGACGGGCCGGCAATCCAGCTCCTCCTCCACGATTGGGTTCGCGATCCCCTCGAACCGCATCGCCTATGTGTCGAATCAGCTCATCCACAGCGGGAAGTTGACCAGCACGAACCAGGGTTTCCTGGGCGTCTCGACGCGTAGCGCCGGTAATGGCTTCACGTCGCAGGGCGTCGCCGTCGCCGGCTTCACGCAGGACGCGCACGGCGCGACCCCGGCGCAGTCCGCGGGGCTGCAGGTGGGCGATGTGATCATCGCCGTCAACGGGCAGACCATCAGCTCGGAAGAGGATCTTGCGGGCGCGGTGCTCTCGCGCCCGCCGGGCACGAAGATCAGCATACAGGTACAGCGAGGCAATGGCCAGCAGACCTTCCAGGTCACGCTGGGAGAGCGCCCGACAAACGTGAGTGCGTAGACATGCCGGGCCAGGCGGCGGGGTGGCGGAAAGGTTGAAGCGCCGCCCCCCTCCGCTCTCCGCCCACGCTGTTCCTTCATCTCGTCCTCGCGTCTCGCTCCCACACTGGCCGACTCTCGCGGCAGACGCCAGCGCGGCGCGGCAGTCGCGTCTGGAGAGCGGTGAGCGACCTTGGCGGGAGAACGGGCGCTGGCAGCGTCGGTGGCTTTGGGCCGCGCAATGGGGCGCTCCCTCCCACGGATGGTTTCCCCTGGCGGGGGGCATGCCGCCGTCGGGCGTAATCGGAGGAGGAGCCTCCGCGACGAACCTCCAGGTGAACGCCCACCTGGTCGCGCACCTTGAAGCGCACACGACGGATGGCTCATTCCGTTTCGCCACGACGAACTCGACGACCGCCTCGCCGTATATCATCGCAACTGGTAAGCCAGTGATAGCGCTGGGTGGCTTCACAGGAAGCGAACCCATTCTAACCCTGGCGCAGTTACAGACGCTCGTCGTCAACGGAACCATGCGCTGCTTCCTGCTTTCGGGTGGCGGTGGGAGGCCAGGCGGGTCGTCGAGCGCGACTGCGTGGGTCACGAATGCCTGCTCCGTCGTGCCGATGTCGGAATGGAGCGGCTCAGGCAGCGCCTCCTCTGGTGGTCAAGAGGGGAGTCAGCAATCGTATGATTGCGCAGGTAAGGCATAGTAGATAGACGTCGTAGATACTAGAGCGGATCGCCAACGGTGGAGCGCGGAGAGAATATGGCAGCGATCAGGGAGACACGAGTGAGCGTGCGCGAGGAGCCGGGCGAGGTAGCGCCGACCAGGACGCGCTCGATGTGGTCCCGCCTCTTCTCTGGGAAGGCGCGCCCGATCCGCTTCTTCCTCGTCGGCCAGACCGCTACGCTGACGCAACTATGCGTCCTCTACGCGCTTACCAGCCTGGGGTGGCTCCCTGGTGTGGCGAACGCGGTCGCGCTGATCCTCTCGTCGCAGGTCAATTTCCTCTTGAGCGCTACTTTTACCTGGCGCGACCGGGATGCGCTTGAGAGGCGGCAGGGACGGTCGCGCGCGACCGCGTACATCGTCCTGAAACGCTGGGCGCGCTTCATGAGCGGCATCGCCGTGACAACATTGCTCAACGACGGGCTCTTCATCGCGCTGGAGCGCGTCCTGCCTGTGCTGGTCGCCGCGCTCATCAGTTCTGGCGTCATCGCGGTGCTGAACTACCTGATGATTGACCGTCTGATCTTCGCGCGCAAGCGCCAGGCTAGCGCTACGCGCGCATAAGGACGCCGCGCTTGACGCTCGCGGGGCGGGCGCGTACACTTGGCGTAAACCTTCGCGAAGGCTCGCGAAAGGCTCCTGCATGCCCCGCGCGTGTCCCAGACACGGCGGAGCGCCACGAGAGCGGGGATACGGTTTGGCGCGTGTCATCGCTGGACTGCTGGGCTGGATCGCCAGCATGATTCCCCTCATAACCGTCAACATCTGCGGCGCCGTCGGCCTGTTGAGCTGGGATGACGCTTTCATCGCCAGCGCGGGGGCGCTGCTCGCCGGGCCACTGCTCGGCGGGCTGGTTGCGAGCTATCTCGCTGGCCGCCCCGGACGCGCAGCCATATCGAGCGCGCGCGCGGCGAGCCTGGCGGGAGGGCTGGTCGCCCTGCTTTATTTCCTCTCGGTGCTCGGCCTCGTCGTCTACGTCCTGCGTCCGGAGACCATTCCCGCCACCCTGCAGGAGCATCCTTTGCGCTCCTCACTCGCGGTCATCTGCCTGGCGATCCTCGCGCTCTCGGCGCTGGCCGTCGCATTCTTCTTGGGAGCCTGGTTCGACCGCCGCGCACACCAGGTGGCGTACGAGTCGTACACCGCGAAGATGCGCGCGCGGAAAGCGCCGAACGCCTCACGTCCCGCAGCGCCAGGGCCAGTAGGATCGCCAGGATCGCCAGGATCGAGCCTGCGCGATTGGCGCGAGCATGTGCAGACGCCCGCGCATGGAGGATACCCTGGCGGCCCACAACGGCGCGAGGATGACGCCGGACCGCGCGACGAGTCATGGCGCGCGCGCTGAACCCCGCGCCAGTGAGTTTCAGAGGAGAACGCCCTATGGCGCGACTGACATTTCTGGGAACCGCTGCCGCGCTGCCTACCGCTCGCCGTACGAACACTGTCCTCGCTGTGACAGGTGAGAACGCAGGTGGCGGCCTGTTGATTGATTGCGGCGGCGACGCCTACGGGGCGCTGCTGCGCGCGGGGCTAGGCCCGAACGACTTCGGCGATCTCTTCATCACCCACGCGCACATTGATCATATCGGCAGCTTGCCTTCGCTGATCGAGAGCTTCCGCCTGGGCGGGCGCTCGATGCCGCTCAAAATCTGGGCGCTGCCAGAGGTGATGGCAGTGGCGAGCAAGCTGATCTCTGCCTTCGGCTTCGAGCTGCATCTGGACAACTGGACCTATGACGTCAGCTTCCATGAGGTGGAGCATGGCGAGGAACTGACGCTGGGAGGGTATCGCGCGCGCGTCCTGCGCATGGATCACGCCGTGCCCTCGGCGGGCGTGCGGCTGGAAGCGCCACGTGGCGCCGTCGCCTATACTAGCGACACGCAGCCCAATCCCGCGCTGCTTGAGCTGGGGCGTGGCGCGCGCCTGCTCATCACCGAGTGCACGTTTGTGCGGCAGTATGTCGAGTACGCGCGCATCACGAAGCACATGACGGCGTATGAGGCCGGACAGCAGGCGACGGCGTGCGGGGTCGAAGCGCTCGCGCTGGTGCATATCGGCGAGGGTGAGGGCATGTCCGCCGATCAGGCGCGCGCCGAGGTCGCCGAGAGTTTTACCGGCGAGGCGCTGACCCCAGCGGATGGTGAGACGCTCGAGGTCTGAGCCTGTGGCGATCCAGCCGTAGCCTTCCTGGTTGGCGCGCCGAGGCGTGAGCGGCTCTGGGTGATATACTATCGGCGAACAGGGTAGAACGCAAGTTCTTGCGACCACGCCGGACCGGACGCGCACGAGGATCAGGGCTATGAGCGAGCGCATTGTCTCTCCCAACACCAGCGAGCAGGATATGGACGACGAGATTCAGGAGAATTCGCTGCGCCCGCGCCGTCTGGACGACTATATCGGCCAGGAGAAGGTCAAGGGCAACCTGCGCATCCTGCTGGAGGCGGCGAGTAAGCGCGGTGAGGCGCTGGACCACGTGCTGCTCTACGGCCCGCCGGGGCTGGGCAAGACCTCGCTCTCGCTCATCATCTCGACCGAGATGGGCGTCAACATTCGTATGACCTCTGGCCCAGCCATCGAGCACGCAGGCGATCTCGCCTCGATCCTGACGGCGCTGGAGGAGCGCGATGTGCTCTTCATCGACGAGATCCACCGCCTGGGGCGTGTCGTCGAGGAGCGGCTCTACTCGGCGATGGAGGACTTTGCGCTGGACCTGGTGATCGGCAAGGGACCTTCCGCGCGCACGGTGCGGCTGCCGCTCAAGCCATTCACCGTCGTCGCGGCCACCACACGCGCCGGGGCGCTCTCGGCCCCGCTGCGCGACCGCTTCGGCGCGACCTACCGGCTGGAGTACTACGACCAGGAGGCGTTGGCGAAGATCATCCGCCGCTCGGCGCGCATCCTGCGTATCGAGGCGCACGAGGACGGCGTGCAGGAGATCGCGCTACGAGCGCGAGGCACGCCACGCATCGCCAACCGGCTGGTGCGGCGGGTACGCGACTACGCCCAGGTGCGCGCGGATGGCGTTATCACTCGCGAGGTGGCGCGCGCGGCGCTGGAGGCGCTGGAGGTGGACGAAAAAGGTCTGGACACCTCCGACCGTTCGCTGCTGCTGACGATCATCCAGAAGTTCGACGGCGGCCCGGTGGGCGTCGAGACGTTGGCGGCGAGCACGAGCGAGGAGTCCGAGACCATCGAGGATGTCTACGAGCCGTACCTGTTGCAGCTTGGCTTCCTCGCGCGCACCCCGCGTGGGCGTGTGGCGACGCGCCTGGCCTACGAGCACCTGAGCATTCCCTATCGCGGCAACGCTGGCGGCTTTGGCCTCTGGGACGCGCCCGACGACCCAGGACAGTAAGCGCGTTTCATTGTCCGCGCTGGACTGCTAGCGCCCGTACTCGGTCCACACGCCGTTCAGGTAGTGCAGCAGCACAGGATACGTCCCACCCGACACAGTTGAGCCATCGAGGTTTGTGGTCCAGACGGAGTAGGAGCCAACCGCCCAGATATCGCTGGTCGTCGATGCGTCTGAGAGAACCATGAGGCCGACGAGATCAGAGTATGGCAAGGGAACCTCGCTCCATACACCCCTGTCCAACTGATAGAGCGCTTGGACCCGATTCTCTGTTGGCTCGTGGCGGCCTGGAAAGACGGAAACCGTGACGCTGCGCGTGGCCCACATATCCCCATACGGAATAATCTGGATCTGCTGCACACCCGCTGGTGCGCGCATATCACTGGGCGCGACGGGCTCCCAGGATGCCCCATCGTAGTGATAGAGAGCTGGTGTCCAGGTCTCGGGATTCTTGGGCAGTGTACCCTGCGCAGGAGCGTAGCGCACGCCGGTTGCCCAGACATTGTCAAGCGCGAACGCGCGTAGGTGGTCGAGGCCTGTGTTATCAGACTTCGGCAGGCGCAAGGCTATCACCATTTGTCCCGATTTGACATGAACGATGGTCACGTTCTCCGCAGCGTCACCTCCAACCATCCACGCCTCGCCTGGTCCAACAGCCGCGAGATCCCAGAAGGCATAGAGCGAAGACTGGACGGGGTTCCAGACGGCATCACTGTAGTGAAAAAGTGATGATGGGGTCGTGTCGCCATTCGCCGTCTTCGGATTTTGCATGGCAAGCCACCCGTCGTTGGCTGAACTCATGCGGATGAACTGGGGTGTCGCCTGGGGATTGGCGCCCGCTACGGTGATGCGCTGCCACGCGCCGCCGCTGATGCGCAGGAAGACGGCGTCGCCGGACCTATCGCCGCCCCATGCCCAGCCCTCAGTCGCCGAGACCATGTCCAGTCCATCCAGATGGCCAAATGGCAGCGCGTCGCCCACCTGCGTCCACTTGCCGTCGGTGAAGCGTAGGATGACGCCTGTATCTTGTCGGCCCGTGACCTTGTCTGTCACGAAACCCGTCGCCCAATACGCTCCCGGAGCCGCCAGTGTCACGTAGGTCATCGTCACTCCATCGGGCAAGGGTGGCCCTGGCTGCGCGTTTACCTGCCCTGGACCAACGCCTCCATGCCCAGGCGTGGAACGTCTGCTGGCGAGCGCAGCGAAGAGCGTGGCCCCCAGCGCGACAATAAGGAGCGCTGCGACGACGCCGATAGGCGCCATCCAGCGACGGGCAGAACGGTTGGCAGGAAGCGGCTGGAGGCTCTGTCCAGGATGGCGCGCCGAGTCGTCGTCCAACTCGACGGTTTGCAAGCGATCGCGGCTCACCTGCTTATCTCCTGATGCTGGCGCCGTCGAGGTTGCATACGGTTGAGTATGGCGCGCGGGAAGTTGTGTAACGAGCCCAGCCCAGCCCGCAGGCGCGCGCGTGTCCGGCGGGATCGTCGCGACGTCTTGCTCTACTGCCTCCCCGATTGCCCGCCACATGGCTAGCTCTGCGTGGCAGAGGTCGCAGGTCTGGACGTGTCGCTCGATACGCTCGCGTTCGCTCGTGCCGCTCAGGCCGGAGACATATTCTGGGAGGCGCTCGGCGCACTCGGCGCAGGTCATGTCAACGCTCATCACTTCATCCTCTCCCGCAATGTGGTGTCGAACGCCAGAGGATCATTGGGCGGCAAACGACTTCGCCAGGGCGCGGCGCGCATAGCTTACGCGGCTCTTCGCCGTCCCAAGGGGAATGTCGAGAATCTGGGCGACCTCGGCAAGCGCGAAGCCGTGATGAAACACAAGCTCCAGCACCTCGCGATGGGCTGGCGAGAGGGCGCGCAACGCATCGACGAGCGTCAGACGGTCGACGACACGTTCTTCGTGGGAGTCGGTCTCGCAGAAGGCGGTTAGCGCCTCATCGTTTTCAGGATGGAGCGCGCGAGAATGCAGGCGTCCTTCTGGCCTGCGGGCCTCGTCGCGCCGCAGATGCGCAATATAGCGATGCGCGATCTGGAAAATCCAGGCGGCGACCTGTCCCTGCGGCCGATAAGCGGGAGCGCCACGCCAGACCGCCAGCCACGTCTCCTGCATGGCGTCTTCGACGGCTCCCACGTTGCCATCGAGCCGACGCCAGAGGTAGCGCCAGAGACGGGGGCGGTAGCGGGTGTAGAGGATGCACAGGGCTTCCTGGTCGTCTCTGGCGATGCGCGCCACCAACGTCTGCTCGTCGTCAGCCATGAAACGCCATCCGCATCCAATCCTTCCCTCACCCAGTCGCACAGGCCGCTGTCTCCGACATCCTCACCTACTCAACTTGTTTAATGCCCAAGTGAGCCGAGAAAGTTCAATCGAAAGGGGAATCGACGCCGATATCTGTCGCTAGCAAGCAAAATGGGCCTGGCCGGAGGATTCCGACCAAGCCCATTGGGTGCAATCCCACTATTACTCGCTGCGCAGACGATCCAGCACCTTCGGCTGGCGGAGCTTCGCCAGCGCGCCGGCCTCGATCTGGCGCACACGCTCGCGCGTGATGCCCAGCTTGCGCCCGACCTGCTCCAGCGGGTACGTGCGCCCGGCCTTGCCCAGACCGAAGCGCATCTGCAGCACGAGTCGCTCGCGCGGCGTCAGGACATCCTCCAGGACCTCCTGCACCTCGCGCTTCATCGTGCGCGTCGTGGCGATCTCTTCGGGAGACGTGCTGCTCTCGTCGGCCAGCACATCGCCCAACTCCTGCTCCTCGTCCTCACCCACCGGCAATTCCAGCGAGATTGGCGTGCCGGGGGCCGCCTCAAGCTCGTGCAGCCGCTCGACCTCCATATCCAGGGCCTCGGCAAGCTCCTGCTCGGTCGGCTCGCGGCCAAGCTCCTGTACGAGGCGCTGGCGCTCGCGGCGCACCCGGTTGAGCGCGGTGTTGACGTAGACGGGCAGGCGAATCGCCCGGCCCTTGTCGGCGACGGCGCGGCTGATCGCCTGGCGAATCCACCAGGTGGCGTGCGTACTGAAGCGGTGGCCACGCCGCCAATCGTAGCGCTGCACTGCGCGCATCAGGCCGATGTTGCCCTCCTGGATCAGATCGAGCAAGGAGAGTCCACGGCCAACATAGCGCTTGGCGATACTGACCACCAGGCGCAGATTGGCGAGCACAAACTGCTGGACGGCCTCCTTGTCGCCCGCCTCGATGCGCTGGGCCAGTTCGATCTCCTGGGCATGGCTCAGCATCGGCACACGCCCGATCTCGCGCAGATACGCCGTGATCGCGTCGACCTCGGCGGCCTCCGTGCGATCCGGCGCCTTGGCGGTCTCCTGGACTCGCCGTACACGCGCGGTCCCAACCTCAGGAACATTGGGCAACTCGGCGACCGTGGGGACGTCCTCTGTCTCCATGGCGCGAATAGTATTCTCAATCACCTCATCCTCCTGCACACGTGCTTCCTCTTCGTCGGTGTCGATGATGTCAACATCGGCGTCTAAGAGCTGCTGCTCGGCGGCGGCGTACTCCTCAGCCTCATCCGCGAGGAGCGCGTCGGAATCCTCGGCCTCCTCCGCATGGGTCGCGCGCTGCGCCCTCTCCTGGCGGAAAGCGGCCTCAAGTTCAGCGCGGCGGACGTATCCCCGGCGCTTGCCTTCTTCGAGAACGCGCTCAATGTTGTCTACGTTGTGATGTGCGTCCGGAGGCGGATCGTGATGTTGATCGCGTTGCGAGTCAAAGGTTTCTTCAGTGTTCATTGGCGTTCATCCAGTGTTTTCAAAGCGGAACCGTCGGTAGGGGTCTCGCGGTAGGGGTCTCGCGGCGGCGCCGCGCCGAAGAAGCGGAAAGCTTCCTGGCTGTGTACCAACTAGCGATACGACGAATTTCCAAGACGACGAGGTGAGGTCCTGCGGTGCGCTTTGTCACATGATCCGCGGTCGAACAAGCTGTTCAGTTGAGCGGAACGTATAGAACGCCTCTCACGTCTCATCCTCTATACGCAGATGGGTCCCTACAAGTTACACAACAACGACGCGGGGCGCGAATCCGCACGTCGTCTGGTGGACCAACTGGCTACTGCCTGGCGCTGAAGGTCCTATCCGCGCCGATCTGAAGCGCCTGAGCATTGCGTCCAGGGGCGAAAATCCCCCTATATATAACAGCCGCAACGAGTTCGGTATCATACCACGCATTCGCGCCTGGCGCTCATATTGACTTTAATCCAGGAAGCGAAAGCGAATGAGCGCCCAGATGGCGGAGAAGCCATCACGCCAGGTGATCTTCTTGCCCTCGGCGTAATCGCGGCCCGCATAATAGATCGGCACCTCGTAGATGCGATAACCCTTCTTCAAGACCTTCGCAGTGATCTCCGGCTCGAAGTCGAACCGATTACTTTTGATCTTGACACCTTTGATGATCTCGGTGCGGAACGCCTTGTAGCCGGTCTCCATATCAGTCAGCATGTTGTTATAGAGGACGTTGGTCATCACGGTCAGGAGTTTGTTGCCGACGTAGTGATGCAGCATGAAGGACCGATGAATGCCAAGAAAGCGCGAGCCATAGACGACATCGGCCACACCGTCGAGGATCGGTTTCAAGACCACGCCGAAGTCGTCGGGATTGTATTCGAGGTCGGCGTCCTGGATGATGCTGATGCTGTTGCGCGCGTGCGGAAACCCGGTGCGCAGCGCGGCGCCCTTTCCCATGTTCTTCTGGTGAAAGAAGACATGCACGTTCTCTGGCCAGTCTGTCTGTTTCAGCAGTTCGGTCGTGCCGTCCGAGGAGCCATCGTCCACGATGATGACCTCGGTGTCAAAGGGCTGCTTTTGCACCCGCTGGACGACCTCAAAGATTGTGTCGCGCTCGTTGTAGACCGGGATGATCACCGAGACGTTCACTCCGCCGCCTTTCCCAATACGCACAATGCGCGCACTCCCCACCATTTGTAACGCGCCACCTGGTCGCGCTGGCACAACCGATTTTCTCACAGCGCGGCGCGCCCCGTCATCACCAGACGCGCTATCCCGATGAGTTTGAGGCGCGTGGGTTTACTCGCCTTCGCTGGAGTTGTAGATGATCGCGCGCTTGACCTCTTCAATTGCTTCGGTGACGTGGATGCCGCGCGGACAGGCTTCCGAGCAGTTGAAGATCGTGCGGCAGCGCCAGACGCCATTGCGGTCGCCAAGGATCTGCAGACGCTCTGGCGCTCCACGATCGCGGCTGTCGAAGATGAAGCGGTGAGCGTTGACGATGGAGGCCGGCCCGACCCACTCGCGGTTGGCCCAGACCGAGGGGCAGGAGCCGGTGCAGGCGCCGCAGAGGATGCATTTCGTCGTGTCGTCATAGCGCTCACGCTGCTCAGGCGACTGCAGGCGCTCGGTGCGCGGCAGCGACTCGTCGTTGATGAGAAACGGCTTGACCTTCTCGTACTTGGCGAAGAAGGGATCCATATCCACAACGAGGTCGCGGATCACCGGGAAGCCCAGCATCGGTTCGATGCTGATGCGGCGACCGACATCCTGCACGAGGAGCTTGCAGGCCAGGCGGTTTCTGCCGTTGACGCGCATCGCGTCGGAGCCGCAGACGCCGTGCGCGCAGGAGCGTCGGTAGGTCAGCGTGCCATCCTGTTCCCACTTAATCGTGTTCAGCACGTCGAGCAGGCGGTCGCGCGGCTCAGCTTCCACGCGGAACTCCTGCCAGTACGGATCGGCTTTGGTCTCAGGCTGAAAGCGTCTGATCTTGACCTGGAGCGCCACAGTTCCCTCATCGCTAGCCATGAACGGTTCCCCTTCCTTCCGCCAGCGTGGCGCTAATACTTGCGCTCTTTGGGCTGGAACTCCGTGATGACGACGGGCTTGTAGCGTAGCATTGGCTCACCGGGCGTCTCGGATTGATACGCCAGCGTGTGCCGCAGGAAGTTCACGTCGTCGCGTTTCTCAAAGTCGCGGCGATAGTGGCCGCCACGACTCTCCTTGCGAGCCAGCGCCCCGGCGACGGTCGCTTCGCAGCAGTCCAGCAGCATGCCAAGCTCGAGCACCTCCATGAGCTCGGTGTTGAAGGTGCGGGTGGTGTCCATGAGGCTGATGCGCGCATAGCGCTCCTTCAGGTCCACAATCTTGTCGCGCGCTGCCAGCAGCGTCTGCTCGTCGCGCACCACGCCGACGCTATCCATCATCGTGTCGCGCATCTCCTGGCGGATCGCCTCCTGCGTGACGCCGCTAGACTTGCGCCCCAGCAGCCCCTCGACCATCGCGGTCGCGCGCGCCTCGGCGTCCTCTGGCAGCGTGGCGAACTCCGCCTCCGGCAGCCACTTCTGCGCGATGTGCTTGCCGGCGCGCCGCCCGAAGACGATCAGGTCCACCAGCGAGTTCGTGCCGAGGCGGTTCGCGCCGTGCACCGAGACGCAGGCGACCTCGCCCGCCGCGTACAAGCCGGGCAGGACGGTGTTCTGCTCGTCCATCACAACACGCCCGTCCACATCTGTCGGCACGCCACCCATGGCGTAGTGCGCCGTGGGCTGGATCGGGACCGGCTCGTAATAGGGCTCGACGCTCAGGTAGTTGCGCGCGAAGTCAGTGATGTCGGGCAGTTTGGCGTCGATTGTCTCCTTGCCCAGATGGACCACCGAGAGGTACACGTAGTCCTTGCCCTCGATGCCGCGTCCCTCGGCGATCTCCTGGTAGATGAAGCGCGAGACCATGTCGCGCGGGGCCAGTTCCTGCAACGTAGGGGCGTAGCGCACGCAGAAGCGCTCGCCCTCGCTGTTGAGCAGGTACGCGCCCTCACCGCGCGCCGCCTCGCTCAAGAGGATGCCGACCTTGTAGAGGCCGGTGGGGTGAAACTGGTACATCTCCATGTCTTCGAGCGGGACGCCACGCCGATAGGCCACCGCCATACCGTCGCCGGTGCAGGCCAGCGCGTTGCTGGTCACGCGCCAGGCGCGCCCGTAGCCGCCGGTCGCGAGCACGATGGCCTTGGCGTGGAAGACATGGATCGAGCCGTCGCGCAGGCAGAGCGCCGCCACGCCACACGCCTGGCCCTCGTTCATCAGCAGGTCCAGCATCAGATACTCGTTGAAGAAGTTGACCTGGTTCTTGACCGATTGCTGATACATCGTCTGCAGAATCATGTGGCCAGTGCGGTCGGCGGCGTAGCAGGAGCGGCGCACCGGGCCCTCGCCATAGTTGCGCGTATGGCCGCCGAAACGCCGCTGGTCGATCTTGCCGTCGTCGGTGCGGTTGAAGGGCAGGCCCCAGTGCTCCAGGTCGTAGACCGCCTCGATGGCCTCGCGCGCCAGTACTTCAGCGGCGTCCTGATCCACCAGGTAATCGCCACCCTTGACGGTGTCGAACATGTGCCACTTCCAGTGGTCTTCTTCCTGGTTGCCGAGCGCCGCGGCGACGCCACCCTGCGCCGCGCCGGTGTGTGAGCGCGTCGGGTACAACTTGCTGATGACGGCGACGCTGGAGTTGTGCGCAAGTTGCATCGCGGTCATCAGGCCAGCCCCGCCCGCGCCGACGATCACGACATCAAATTTGTGGTAGTTCATAAGTATCTCCCGCCTCGGCGACTTGCAGGGTGCGGCAGCGCCGAGAAGTGGTCAGCGTCCGAGCAGGCCAAGGAGCGCGCTGGCGATGTTCACCCCAGGCCGGAACGTCACGATGGTGATCGTGCCGAGCAGCCAGAACGTGATCGCCACGAGAAATAGCAACGACTGTACAGCGAGCCGCACGCCGCGCTGCGAGATGTAGTCGTCGAGGATGATGCGCAGGCCGTTTAGCCCGTGGAACAGCGCTAGCGTCAGCAGCAGCAGGTCGTAGAGCCGCCAGAATGGATTGGCGTAGCGCCCCGCGACAAAGTCATAGCCAGTTCCGGAGACATCGGTGGTGACATGCATGATGACAAGGTGGATGATGGCGAGGAAGATCAGCGCCACGCCGCTGACGCGGAAGAACCACCAGGAGAACGTCTCCCAGCGCGTGCTTTCGGGTCCTGGTCGCGGGCGGGGGCCGACGGGGCGTGTCGCTGGGCGTTCTGGCAAGGTCGTCGCCATGGTGAAGAATCCTTCTCTGGCAAGGCGCAAGGGCGCTTAGATCTGTCCGGTAGAGTCGCACAGCCCCTGTGGGCAGAAGCCGAAAACCGGCGCCATCACGAAGAACGCCATCGGGATGAAGCAAATGATGCTCAGCGCCAGCGCGGTGTAGAAGAGCGCCCTCTGATATTTGTAACCAACGGGCCAGAAGTCCACGATGATGATGCGCACGCCGTTGAAGGCGTGGTAGAGGACGGAGGCGATCAGCGCCAGCGAGACGACGCGCACGAAGGGCAGGCTGAAGATCGCGATCGAGTCGTTGTAGACCTTCGGCCCAAAGCCGATCAAGGTGATATCCACGATATGCACCAGCAGGAAGAGCAACACGCCCAGACCGGTGATGCGGTGCAAGAGCCACGACCAGTGGCCCGACTGGCCTCGATACATGAGCACATCTCCTTGCGACGTCCCGTGGCGGATGGCCACGGATGAGCATGGATGACAACGAGCGCCTGTGGGTGGGGCAATATGCGGAATGGTGGGCCGTCGGCGGGGCGACCACTAGCGCGGTGGAGCGGTCGTGCAGGCGAAGGTGAGCGTGGGAGACGCGGATGGGGCTATGCGACTCCGTTATGACGCCTGACTACCGGACACCGTCGTCGCGGTCGTGGCGCACAACGCCACCATTTTCGATTATACGCCTCCAGCCCTGACCCAACAAGCAGACCTGGCATGCGCGCCCGCGTTGCGCCCAGCGCGTTCCTGCTGCTACACTGCGATCAGCGCCAGCGGCGCGATAGGACGCGGCGTGGCGCGACCCCGAAGGAACTCTATGCCCTCGATGCAGGCAATCTTCTTCTATGGTCCTGGTGATGCGCGGCTGGTGGAGACGCCGGTTCCGACGCCAGGACCAGGTGAGTTGCTGGTCAGGGTCGGCGCTGCGCTGACCTGCGGCACGGACCTGAAGTCGTACCGCCGGGGACACCCGCGCATCTTCAGGACGCTGCCCAGCCCCTTTGGCCACGAGTTCGCCGGCGTTGTGGCGGAGGTCGGCGCGGGCGTCGAGGGCTTCGCCGTCGGGCAGCGGGTCGTCGCGGCGAACAGCGCGCCCTGCGGCGAGTGCGACTTTTGCCTGGAGCGGCGCGAGAGCCTGTGTGAGCGGTTGGAGTTCCTCAACGGCGCCTACGCGGAGTACATCGTCATTCCGGAACGCATCGTGCGGCGTAACACCTACCGCATTCCCGATCACGTGCGCTGCGCCGAGGCGGCGTTGGTCGAGCCGCTAGCCTGTGTTCTGCATGGGCTGGACGCGCTCGATCTGCCGCTCGGAGAGACCGCCGTCGTGCTGGGCGCGGGCCCGATTGGCCTGCTCTTTGTGAACGCGCTGAGCTTGCGTGGCCTGCGCGTGATCGCCAGCGATCGCCACGAGGCGCGGCTGGCCGCGGCGCGTCACTTCGGCGCGGCGGCCACAGTCAACGCCGCCGCCCTGGGGGAGAGGCTGGAGGAGCAGGTGGTGGCTGTGCGCGAGCTGACGCCAGGGGAACGCGGCGCTCCGCTGGTCATCGAGGCGGTCGGCAAGACGGAGACATGGGAGGTGGCGACGCGGACAGCGCGCCGAGGTGGGCAGGTCCTGCTCTTCGGCGGCGCGCAGGCTGGAACGACGCTGGCGGTGGACGCGACGGCGCTGCACTACGATGAGCTGACCATCAAGGGCGTGTTTCACCACACGCCGCGCCACGTGCGGAGCGCGCTGGACCTCATCGCCTCCGGCGCCATCGTCGCGCGTGATTATCTGACCGCGAACCGGCCGCTCGTCGAGACCATCAACGCGCTGGAGGACACCGGCCCGCGCCGGGGAATCAAGACGGTGATCCTGCCGCCCGGCGCGGAGCCAGCGCCGCTAGGCGCGCTCGCCAGCAAGGATTGATGTACAGTGCGCGCGATCATCTATCACCGACACGACGACATCCGGCTCGAAGAGGTCCCCATTCCCACGATTGGGCCAGGCGAGCTGCTGGTGCGTGTGGCTGGCTGTGGTCTCTGCGGGAGCGACTTGCTCAAGATCCAGCAGCGCGCCGCGTCGCCGGTCAAGCTGGGCCATGAGCTGACGGGCATGGTCGTCGAAGACGGCTTCGGGGTGACCAGGTTCGCGCCGGGGCAGCGGGTCGTCGTCGCGCATCACGTTCCCTGCGGCGAGTGCCGCTATTGCCGGCATGGCAATGTCTCGATGTGCGCCGCCTTCAAGTCCTCTAACCTCGATCCCTGCGGCTTCGCGGACTATGTGCGTGTGCCGAGCGGACACGCGCAGCGAGTCACGCTGGCGCTGCCCGATTCGCTATCCGACGAGGCGGGATCGTTTACCGAGCCGCTGGCGTGCGTCGTGCGCGCGGTGCGCCGTTCGGCGGCGCAGCCTGGCGATCTGGCGGTGGTCGTCGGCTTGGGCACGATCGGCCTGCTCATGGCGCAGACGTTGCGGGCGGCAGGTATAGAGGTTCTGGGGCTGGACACGGTTCCGGAGCGGCTGACGTTCGCCGGCGCGTATGGGGTAGCGGCGGCGAACGCGACGGAGACTAGACTGGCCGAGCGCGTTCGTGCGCTCAGCGACGGACGTGGCGCCGATCTGGTCGTGCTGACAGCTGGCGGCGAGCCGGCCTTCACGCAGGCGCTGCGGCTCGCGCGCGCTGGCGGCGCGGTTCATCTCTTCGCCGCGACGCCTGGAGTGCAGGCGCAGCTCGATCTCGACGAGTTGTATCATCGGGAGCTGACAATCCAGACGACCTACTCCTCCTCGCCAGAGGACCTGCGGGCGGCGCTGGATCTGCTGGCGTCGGGGCAGGTTCGCGTCGAGGGGCTGTATAGCCACCGGCTCCCGCTCGCGCGCTTTGATGAAGGCGTCGCGCTCTTCGCCAGCCGCCAGGCGCGCAAGGTGTACTTTGAAATCGCAGATCAGGCGCCGTAAGTGAGAGATCATGAGCAGGTTCAAGGAGGGTACGGACGGTCATGGAACACATGAAGACGGCGCAGGCCGAGTATCGCGGCGGCATGCGCTTCGATATCAGCGCCGGCTCTGGTCACTCGCTGACGGTCGACGTGAGCGAGGCGGATGGCGGGCTGAACGCGGGATTCAGCCCGATGGAGCTGCCACTGGTCGCCCTTCTCGGCTGCATCGGCATGGATGTGGTCTCGATCCTGCGCAAGAAACGGCAACAGGTCACTGGCTACGCCATGAGCGCCCGCGGTGTGCGCGCTGAGACGCATCCCAAGGTATTCACGCAGATCACGGTCGAGCATACGTTCACCGGGCGTGGCGTCACACAGGAGGCGGTGGATCGGGCGCTGGAGCTGGCGAGCATGCGCTATTGCAGCGTTAGCGCAATGCTGGGAAAGACAGCGGAGATCGTCCACACGACGCGCATCGTCGAAGATGACGTGGGGTCAAGCGCGCAGGCGCCTGAGTAAGGGGCTGGCAGAGACGATCTCATCCCCTCTGGCGCGCTCAAACCTACTGCTTGTCATTCGCAGGCGCGTCCACCATACTTGGCGCGTCGCGGGACATGCGAGAGGGGCAGGGCGCTGGACGCCACGCCAGAGAGGGGGCGTCGTGTTATGCCAGCGGAGAGGGCGCGTCGCCTGCCACAGCGTTGGGGAGTCGCCGTGAAAGCCGTGGCGACGATGATCATCACGATGATCCCGTTGACCACGACGCTTGCGGGCTGCGGATCGGCGGCGCGCGTCGCACCGCCAGGGCCACTGCAGGTGCTGAACGCCGCGGTCACGATGGCCCCCGCGAGCTATACGGGGCTGTGGCGCCAAGCAGGACATTACGTTGACCGCGAAGGTCAACGCCAATCCCAACAATCTGGGCGGGCAGGTGCGGTATAGTTAGGCAAAACAGCATCAGCCACCCCACCCATTCACCTACGCCCGTTGAACCAGCAACTGGGCGGGCGGTTGGACTACGGCCAACCGGTTTCCGCGCGCCAGCGCTGATGGCGCGCATCTAGGAGCGCCTTGAGCTCCTGACGTGTTCTACAGGACTGGAGCTCGCTTTCGCCGCGTCGGGCGGCGATGTTGACCGCCACGTTCGCATCGGCGCGCATCTGCCAGCCACAGACCCCACAGCAAACCGTTTGCTGCTCTGGGCGATTGCTCCGGGCGACAAAGTGACACTGCGGGCATTCCTGCGAGCTGTAGGCGCTCGTGACCGCGGTCGCCTTGACGCCGCGCTTGGCTCCGCC
>Ga0070706_100001368_pt1 | contig 25928 bp, 30 predicted proteins | sample KBSK5501metaG_FD_65476 | JGI IMG/M metagenome (GOLD analysis project Ga0070706, IMG submission 65476) | Corn, switchgrass and miscanthus rhizosphere microbial communities from Kellogg Biological Station, Michigan, USA - KBS K5-50-1 metaG | ecosystem: Host-associated > Plants > Roots >... | reverse complement strand
TTCTGACTGCGCTATTTCAACCAGGTGCATGACCTGGGGGGTTGCTTCATAAGCTGCACGTCCGGGAGTGCGGGTCAGGCGCGTTTGCGTATCGGGAATACTACATCCCGCTGTAATCTGATCCAGCGCAGTGGCTGCCAGGTCAAGCCCGCGTTGATTAAATGCCCGTACAGATATATGACAACGCGCAGAATCCGGCACGACGTTTAGTGGCTCACTACTACTGATACGTGTGACATTGAATGTGACACCAGGAAACAGGGAGTTCAGGTGATGGATAGCAATCATTTTGTGGGCTAACTCGATCACTGCAGAGCGTCCACGATTTGGTTCTGCTCCGGAATGTGCTGGTACGCCAACAACTTCCATCTCATATTTTTCAGCGCCTTTGCGCGCCCTGGTCACAAATTCAATTGATCTTGAGGATTCGAGTACCAGCCCAACATCCACCTGCCGGGCGATCTCCCGCAGAAGAGGAGCACTGCCTGTAGAACCAACTTCTTCATCATTATTAAACACAAAAGTGAGTTCGTTATATTCCTCAAAGCCCGTTTCCTCTAGAGCTTGTAGAGCATACATACCCATTAAAACACCAGACTTCATATCAATGACTCCCGGACCGAAAGCAATCCCATCCCTCATATGAAATGGCTGTGCCGCTGCTGCTCCATGAGGATAAACGGTGTCTACATGTCCAACCAGTAGCAATCGCAGATGTCCTTTCCCCCTCCGTCTGGCCACAAGGTTGTTTCCATATGGAGCGGAGTTGTGTAAAGTAACAGCAAAACCAATATCGCTGAGCCACTGCTCCAGGTATGAGATAATGGAATTAATCCCGTCAACCTGTCCTGAGCCGCTGTCAATGTTCACGAGTAGTTCCAGACGCTGTAACAGTTCGTGCTGATAAGAATGCAATTTAGGGAGATAAATTTGGGCATAATTATACATATGGGTCCTTCTGTGGTAACAGGGTAGGGTGAGTGAATATTGGTTATATTTTATCACATGTGTAGGGGTCACTGTGGCCACGCTGGTGCGAGCTAATGGAGGATTTTTAAAGACGGATTATACGGCGAGTACATAATTGAAGATACGAAAGGCATCGTTAAAGGTAACTGTTCAGTAGGGATTGCCAAGAGCTATTGAAAGTAGTACTGCTATAGCCAGCACACTCCTAAGCTCAGCAAGAAGGATGGCTTTCACCCTCGTTGTGTTCCATCGTGATTTTTTGCAACACAGCCGTTGTTACTGCCTCTTCTCATGGGAGACAAACGGCAGCACGTTTTCACAAGCTGTAGGTAATTTAGAGGTAAGCCAGGATGGCACAGGTGAAGCCAATGAGCCCGCACCACCAGCATAAGTCCCATGGGTTTCTCATAGTGCCAGCATGATCGACCACTGCTATCCAAAGCCAGCCTGCGAAGATGGCCAATGCCAATACGACCGGGATGCCGATCAACTTCTGCTTGAAGTTGAGCAGCGGCAAATGACGAATGGGCGGAACCAGACGTAGCACTAGCAACCCCAGGATCAATGGGTAGGAAAGCACAGCGGTCAGCCCACCTAGAAATGCCATACCAGTCATCTGACCAATGTTCCAGAAGGCCGAACTCGCAGCCGTCGCCATGCAGAAGGGAATGAGTACCAGCAATGTCTTCCTAAACACTCCCATCACCGGGTTCTGTTGAGCCGCTATTCTTCGATGGGAGAGCCACTGATTGAGGATATCGGGCCATTCAGACTGAGATTCGGTTTCGATCTCGGCCTCAGCGTCCATTTTCCCCTCGTTCGTCAGCGAGCCAATGCGTGTCACAAGAAACTCTTGAAACTGCTCATCATATTTCTGCCGTTCTGTGCTCTCACTCAAGATAGCATAGGCTTCATTGATCTGGCGCATTGCTAGCTCAGCTTTCCGCCGTGCAGTGAGATCATCGTAAGGGTACACATCCGGGTGATAGCGCTTCACTAAATTCCGATAGGCACTCTTGATCTCAGCAAGGCTGGCATCGGCAGGAACACCTAAGCGAGCATAGTAATCGACAATGTGTGTTGTCTGAGCTTTCATGGTATCTCTCCTTTCTATGAGGGATATGAAACCAATGTTCTGATCTGTCAAGAGGGTCTTGAAACTTAAACCATTTACTGAGCTTCACACGAACGATATGCAGACTAGCGCTGACCTCTTCTTGCACGGTACTGAGTCTGATACTGCCTCTCTCGATACCTCCATTTCATAGTATAAAAATGAATTGCATCTGCTAATGCTAAAACTAGCAAAATCAATCCAAACAGTGCCATAACCGAAGCTGCTGGAATACAAAAGGCGAATATAAAAATCTTTGCCGATGGCCCTAGTACGTAAACAATTAATGCCATCAGGAACATGAACATGGTGGCAAAAATCGCAAGCGTTATGAGAAACGCTAGTGTACTTAAGCGTTGCATTGCGTTCTCCCTTGAAACTTGAGCAAATCATCGTTAAACGAGCTTTACAGGGCGACGAAACTTACTCTGATCAATCAGTTCTGAGACGTTGTAAGGAGAACAGACGACACTAAACAGACTTACGCATACTCCTGAATACTGTCCAATGTACCAATCTTCTTATATCCGAGACTCGCAAGAGATGCCTGGCGGCTCCGCGCAACTGGATCAGAAGGACTCCGACCGCGATATTGTTCGAGATCGACGCCGGCGCTAAGCAATGCTTGTTGGAGCGGTGTCGCTTCGCCGTCGAACGACATACGGCTCACAAGATCGATGATCAGTGCAGAGCGCAGCTTGCACGGAAATGCCTGTATTGCCTCTGCCACTTGCCCAAAGAGACTGGTGGTGTAGACATTTTCTACCGCGACCTGTGAATAATCTTTCCCGTCGTCAGAAACGTTATACGACACATCATCCCTGCTTTCAGATTCCATCGGCAAAAGCCTTCGATCGTGCCTAACCATATCAATGAAAATGTTGTACGCCACGCGCATACATAGTCCCTCAACAGAATACACTGGTAACAATTCTCCACTTTCTCCCCTGCGAATACGTTTCAACGTCCTCATCATCGTCTCTTGCACGATATCGTCAATGATATACTCTCGCTGGGCCTTCCATGTTGGTAGATTGGTGGAACATACCCATCGCGTGACGATGCTGGTGAGCTGTCTGTAAAGTGTATGCCAGTTGGAAGTTGAACTTACTTGATGTTCTGAAGAAATCTGATGAATCATTTGGCTCTCCATGTTCTCTACCTCTGACTTTTCTGCGGAACGACCACATCTGGCTATGCAGAGATTTCTCCCTCTCATACAAGTTACTTAACTAACATTATCTTCGTTGTACAATATGGATATAAAGAGCTTGCCTCTTTTCAAGACGATCCTTTAATACATGGAACTAATATGATATATTATTATAATACACAACTTTCATAATATTTTCAACAATAGAAGCCACAAACTTTGTTATACATAATTTGCACGCATTATGATATTACTTAGAGGTTGAATATTCCATTTTCTTTCATGCGGTACACAAGATACAGTGTTCCTAAGACTACTATCATCAACATGTAGTGTTATTAAAGGAAAACTGGTGCGCTGACGAGAACCAAGTTAGACTTCTTGAAGCTGTTATACAAAGTTTTCTATAACTCATCGTTTATATCTTAGGAAAATAGACATCATCTCTTGACAAAAGTGGTATATTGAAGTGGAGTATATCAGCTTAATTCAGATTAATCTGGTTGTGCTATGCCAATAACTTCGACTTTTTCTTTGATAGAAGTCGGCAAAAACCGTCATCTACACGGCATACGTAAATACCGATCTCTTATTTCTTGATCCTGGCACATCCTAGTTCGAGCTATTTATTTGGGATTGTGCTTTTTGGAATTGGAGCGAGACATGTACGAGCAACGCAAGTCTCCATTCTCTATTAAAGAATACTTGCGGCAGCCTGATACTCAAGAGAAAATCCAGCGCAAGATGATCGAAGCGCGTTCAGCAGCTACTGTCACTATCACCCGCGCAGCAGACCTGTTCGGCTTTTCCGACACCCAATTGCGCGACTGGGACAGACTCGGCTTCGTCAGTCCTCCGCGATCAGATGGAGCCAAACAGGATGACAAGAAACATCGCCAGTACTCGCGCGCAGAACTGGATGTACTGGCAGCGATTCGTATTCTGAGGGACGACAGCTACTCCATCACCGAGATCAAGCAGAACATTGGTGTGATACGAGATATAGCTAACCGGCTTGGTCAAGAAGTGTTCACTCTTCCGGGAACAGCCAAACGGACAGCACAACCTGTCGAGATCGCTCAGGAATCTGCTAATGTACCGCCCATCGATCAGCTGCTTGACAACGCGGATAATGAGCTGTTCTGGCGCTTTTACGCGACCAACGCGCTCCGCCTCTTACTCTCGCTGTTAGCCGAGTACAACCCTAACACTATCATCGGCCTTGTCATACCGCTCGGCTCAAACACTCCAGCTTCCTTGACAACCGCGAACATCGCCGACCTGGGAGAATGCCTGATCGGCTGGTTGCGCCCTGACTACTCATTTTACCTGCTCTATACTCCACGTCCCTCGTTCGAGGAACTGACCGATTTTCGGATGCACCCCCTCCGAGTCATGAAAAATGGCATTGTGCAAGACGCAGTACGACAAGACTCGGCTTGGATCGTGGTGCAAAGGCGAGCGGGTCTGCTCAATATTAGCCAGCATGTGTTGACGACCATCCAGCATCTGTGCGCGCCACTCTACGAACATAAAGAGGAATGGCTCCCGTTGTTCGTTCAGGGTCAGCGATTTTTTACGTTTCCGATAGCCGACTTCATCCCAGGGCCGGCTAATGATCCCACAAAGAGATCGCTCTTGAGTAAACTGGCAAACCTGACTGTAAGTCTAGGCTACGACAAAGGTTGGCGTTTCGCCTGTATCCTCACGCCGCACAATCCGCAGCTTCCAGTATCACAGCACCAACTCGTCCTGTTGGCAAAAAGTGACGACGCTCCAGAAAAGTATGTAGTAGGCACAACGCAGGTTTCTCCACTTGATGATGTGATCAGCGTGAGCCTACGTGCTTATCAGAGTGGGCGCATCTGTTATCGCCATCGTGCTACTCCACAAGATGAGTCCATTGCCAATTATGATGTAGAACAGCCAATCGGTTCTGCCATCGCCGTTCCTATTGGCGGCGAGGAAGCCGCTCCGCTAGGAGTCATTTACCTCGTATCGAGCAAGCAAGACGCCTTTGCCCCAAACGATCAACGCTTGCTGAGAATGATCGCTCGTATGGTGCATGAGTTGCTGCTCACTTTCCAAACCCGCATCAAAGTCGCCGAGCTGCTTAAACCGCTCATAGACAGTCCTGCTTTGGCCGATACGGCATATGAACCGTTTCTCTCTGAAACAGACTTTATTGCCGATATGGAAACACTGCTAGGCAATATCTCAAAGCGGGAAAACCTCAAGGCGAACTTGCAACCTATTCTGGAATTGCCGACGCCGACAGCACAAAGAGCAGCACTACATTCCTCCTATTCCAGTACGGATATTGTCTCGTTTTACTGCATTGATGTCAACGATCAGACGAGCCTCACACAAAAGTACGGTGAGATAATGGCGCGCAACCTCAGTCGAGAGGTTGGGCTTCGCATCGAAGTCAATCTGAAAACACTCTTCACTACCAGCGATCTCAAGCTGTACCATGCCTATGGTGATCGATTCTACATTCGCCTGGGCGGCATTCCGCTTGAGGAAGCAAAGAGCAAAGTCTGGTCATTGAAAGACGCTCTTGAACTCAAATATCAGGTCAACGCGCTCCGCTTTACAACCGAGCAGCGCACTCCATCAGAAATGCTCATTCAGGAGACCATTGATGTTCGTATTGGGGTTAACTCGTACCCTTTTGTCAAACTCCTGGAACTGATGCAGCGTCCAGATAATCAGCCATATTCCACCCCTTCAGTGGCTGCTCTTGTTCTTATGGATCTTGGTGATGTTCTAGGGATAGGACCAGGAGTGCATCACTGGAGTCCTTCAGAATGGAAGTGGACAGAATTGTTCAGGGATGAGAGGGAGGAATAGAACATGAACCATGGACTAATAAAAAAGATTGTCATATATTGGTCTTCATCCTCTTAGTGGGAGGAAAAATAGATTGCTGGCTTTAGGACTAATAACACATAGTTACTTATGGCAATTTCAAACGTTTTTGCATTTATTAAAAGCAAAAAAAGCTCTATTGGCGTTTTTGTATTATTCGGGTGTTATTCTATTTTTTCCCACGTTGTTCTCGGGCATTCTTTATTGTTTGTGTAGTATTCGGCAAAAAAGAGGTATGTTCCTATGGAACAGAATGTTTTCGTGCTAGGGCTTCCTGGCAGTGGTAAGTCAACAGCAGCACGCTACATCGAAATGTTGGCACGTGACTATCATCGGTCACTTAATCTGCTACAAGATTATCGTATTTTATACGAAATGTTTCAGGCGGATAGAGAGGGTATACGTTTTAGTTCCACAATGAATGATGGGTACGATGGTTTTGACATTCATGATTTTACAGCATTCAACGATGCCTTAAAAGAGTTAGTGTGCCGGTTGCATAAAAAAGAGCACGCCTCCAAACAAAATGGAGTCAACATCATTGAGTTTGCTCGTGATGATTACTGTAAAGCATTAAAGCTTTTTGCTTCCATACCTCTGACGGAGGCTTATTTCCTTTTCATCGATGCTGAAGTTGAGATATGCAAACAACGTATCAAAGCTCGCGTAGCAAACCCACAGACGCCTGACGACCATTACGTCTCAAAGTATATTTTCGAGGCTTATTATGACAGAGATCACCGTCAATATTTAACCTCAACAGCTACCTGCCTGACAGATCGCTTTCATATCGCTAAGGAAAGAATAGCGGTCATCGACAACACGATCGGGGTTAGCATGGAAGCCTTCTTGTCACAGGTCGAAAAGTTTGTTACTCCAATTTTGAAAGGGCAGATTCCCATCTCAAGTGAAAGCGAAACTGACCCTGTGAAGTGATCTGCCTTCGATTGATCCGTTCAGCTTGGAAAGGAGCGTACAATGTTTCTTAGAGACATATAGATAGGACTTTTTAGAAAATGACATGTAGAGTCAAATATTTAAATCTTTATCGTTGAGGCAAGATATGAAAGGAACACTGGATGAAGACTTTCAGGAGAACTTCATTAATCAAGGCACTGAAAACTCTGCGCCAACAACGAGTAAAAGCACAGATACTGACAAAACAGGTGCTGTTCAGTATCCAATTAAGCCAATACCATTGGAAAATGGAAATGTAGATACTGATAAAATTGAAGCTCTAAATAAAAATAGTTTTTGGGAGCGGATGAGCGAAGATAAAGTTCGGTTGCTCATAACGATCCCTGTTATAGGTCTCTTCCTCATCTCAGTGATTGTTGGTTTCATTATCTTTATCCTTATTAGGAAACGCTTTGCTGTTATTTGGCATTCCTGTACTCAGTATCCCAGCCAATAAAGTGCTCAATTACTATTTCCCTCGTGATAATGCGAAATAGATTATTTGCATTCATCCTCCACTGTGCGGCGACTTTACAGCTTCTGTGACCCTTTCATTGTTTATCTACGCGCCATGTTCATTGATGCATTTAGAATTGTGTCATCGCGTTTTATCGTGTATCATTACGTCAAGTACCTGATATTCCCAGCAACATGTATATTTATCTCGGAGCGTTTCATGGGTATAACATTGTTCGTTTTTGGTCTTCCTGGCAGCGGTAAATCGGCGGCAGCACGTCAAATCAAGTCATTTGCGCGACAAAAAAAAAACCGTCCACAGCGTTTTAGGGACTACACTATTTTGTACAAGATGTTCCAGGATGATCAAAAGTCAAATAACGAGGAAAAGCGTTTTCGCTCGACACAAAATTTGGGATACGATAGTTTCGATGTGCTTGATTTCGATGTACTTGGCGAAGCCTTACAAAAACTTCAACATAATATTTTGAGGCGCAATAAGCTGGCAGATGATAGTACTGAATTGCTCATCATCGAATTCTCACGAGATGATTATTGCGAAGCTCTTTCCTTTTTTACCTCACTTCGGCTGCATCATGCCCACTTCCTTTTCATCAATTCCGATATTCCAACATGCAAAGTACGTATTAAAGCGAGGGCGGATCATCCACAGACCCTGGATGATCGTTACGTCTCAGATTATATTTTTGAAACATACTATCAGAGAGATCATCAGCAATACATAAGTGAGGTAGCGCTACAACTCAACCAACGGTTCGGTGTGCCGATAGAACATATTCAGGTTATCCACAATGGGCCAGAGATCTCTGTACAGCAGTTTTATCAAGCTGTCGAGTCATTTGCCGGTGATATACTGAAGATAAAAGTGTAGCTATCTTTCCTTGTACATCATACACTTCACGCCATATCAAGACTCTATCAGCCGAGTTTACCTACGCCCGAAAGGTTCGCCTCGTCCAAGTTCGGCTTGGCTGGTTCAAGTTGCGCATCGCTGACGTGCCTGACGATATATGGGCCCTGGCCGTATACCATCCCGAGGAAGACTGTACCCTCGTTTTGCTCACGTACATTCCCATTACCTGTCCTGCGGAGGCGCATCTTGATACTGCTCCTTTTTAGTGTTACATTGTATCGAAAAAGCGGAAAGTGTACTGCCCCAATCCCAGGGGGGCAGTACACTGTACCAAACTATGATGACTGAAGCAATACACTTTATACAATAATGAGAAAGAAGTTATTTGCGCTGATCGATTGCAATAACTTCTATGTCTCTTGTGAACGGGTATTTAACGCATCAATTCAAAATAAACCCATTATCGTACTTTCCAATAACGACAGTTGCGTTGTGGCAAGAAGCAATGATGTCAAAAAATTAGGCGTGAAGATGGGCCAGCCTGTGTTCGAGATCGCAGAGCTGATAATGGAGCACAATATCCAGATTTTTTCAAGCAACTATTCGCTCTATGCCGACCTCTCTGCGAGAGTTATGAAGGTACTCTCCCAATTTTCCCCGGCAGTAGAAACGTACTCCATTGACGAAGCGTTTTTAGGCCTGACGAGCCTCTCGATAGATGATCTTACCGAATTTGGGTGTACCATCAAGGAGAGAGTTCTACAATGTACCGGTATCCCTGTTAGTGTGGGTATTGCGCCAACGAAGTGCCTGACCAAGATCGCAAATGAGCTTGTCAAGCAAGATGCGCAGTATCAAGGCGTCTTAGATCTCAGTACCCTCCCAGATCAAGAAGTGGATGCAGGCCTGGCAAGAGTTGCTATTGAAGATGTCTGGGGCATAGGCCATAAATATGCCTACTTTTTAAGCAACCATGGCATACTCACGGCCAAAGATTTAAAATATGCTGATGAGAAGTGGATCAGGAGGTATTTGACGGTTACAGGTGAGCGCATTGTTTTAGAACTGCGAGGCGTAGCATGTATACCTCTTGAAGTTGAACGCCCTCCTAAGCAAGGCATCATGAGTTCAAAAACTTTTGGCAGAGAAATAACCAGCCAGACCGAGATGAAAGAAGCTATTGCTAATTATGTCGCGAGGGCAGCCGAGAAGCTGCGACAGCAGGACTCGTTAACATCGCGTCTTACCATCTTTATAAAAACCAACTCATTTAAGACCGACAGAGCACAGTATTCCAACTCATTTACGGTAAACTTCCCCTATCCCACTGCATTTACCCCTGAGCTCCTAAGATATGCGCTCGAGGGACTGAAGATGATCTACCAGGATGGATACAGCTACTATAAAGCAGGTGTCTATTTAACGAAGATCACGCCTGAAAGCTTTCTACAGCCTGACCTGTTCGGGAACTTTTCACTGGCAGGGCATTATCGACAGGCTCGCTTCATGGCGATCATTGATGCCATCAACAACATCTATGGCCATGATACGCTTCTATTCGCCATCCAGGGCATAACGCGAAGCTGGAAGATGAGGCAGTTGAAGCTCTCAGATCGCTTTACGAGCAGATGGAGCGAGATATTAACGATATAAGACACCTCGCCTCCTCTCATCCATGAACCGGGAGACTCAAGGTCTTTCTCGCCTACCAAAGGCAAGCTTGAGATGGTCTCCTTTCTACCTGGTTCCCAGCAGGTAGCAAAATCGACGCTTCTCCACCTCTCAGCATATGGACTACCTGATGTCATTGCGTTCATGATATACTACAGAGGAAATAAACGAAAGTCGCAAGCCAGCAGTGCTTCTCCTCTTTCAAGGAGGTTGGAGATGGTAGCCCACAGAGAACCACCATACATGACCGTAGACGAGTGGCGCGAGCTCGAGCGGGACAATCCGGACGCGAAGTACGAATACATCGACGGGCAGGTGTACCTGATGTCAGGGGGGAGTCTGGCTCATTCACGCATCAGCAGCAACACCGTGAGAGCTCTTGAGGACGCGCTGGCAAGCGAGCCGTGCTATGTCTACAACTCAGACGCTAGTGTGCGCCTGACAGAGTCTCGCTATACCTATCCTGATATATCAGTGTCGTGCGACCCGGCCGACAAGCCGACCATTGAACAGCTACAGGTCCAGGCTCCTCGCGTGGTCGTCGAAGTGCTTTCCGACTCTACCGAAGGCAAAGACAGGAAGGCCCATCTCTACCGCTCGTGTCCCACCATCCAGGAGTATGTGCTGATTGCCACGAAATATCAAGCCGTCGAGGTCCAGCGCCGGGCTGGCGATGAATGGACGCTCCATTTGTTCGGTCCAGACGATGAGATTGAGCTTGCCAGTCTGGGTATCCGGTTCCCGCTGGCCATCCTCTATCGAGGGACGACAGTAGCGGAGATGTTGAACGGCCAGGACGAGTCACCCCTGTAGAACTCTCAGCAACCATTAAGAACAGCAGGGATACAAAGAAAAGGATACAGACATGCCACGAGACGAACGAAAACACCAGAAAGCGCTCATGAAAAAGCGCAGCAAGCAAAAAGCTGTCGCGCAACACGAATCATATCAACAAGCCCTCACGCCATCATCCCCGCAGGCCATTCTTCGCCGTGCTCGCACCTTTCATCTTTATGAATGTCTGATCAGTGACAACTGGAATAAAAAGGATAATATGGGACTCGTAGAGGTCCTTGTGGCCCGTCAGCAACCTGATGGCAATATCTGCTTTGGTGTTTACCTTGTAGATACGTTCTGCCTGGGACTCAAAAATACCTTTGCCAATGTTGGTTTTTCTCGCAGTCGTTACCAGAGCGAAATCCGTAACAAAGTTTTCCGTGCGGGAAAGCCGGTAGAGTGCTCAATCGAGCTGGCACAGCAGATGATTTATCAATCCATCGAGTATGCGGAACAGTTTGGCTTCGAGCCTGAAAAAGACTTTGCGCTTTCTCAATATCTGCTGGCGCCACGCGGTGAACTGGAAGAGCCTTATCAGTTGACATTTGGAAAAGATGGGAAACCTTTCTTTATTGCGGGACCGAACGATAATGTTACCCGTGTCCTCAGGCAGTTAGAGAAAACTGCTGGTCAAGGTAACTATGACTACCTGGTGCCAATTGATGCCGATACGTTCTAAACCTGGTTTGAGAGAGCAGGTATGCGGAGCTTAACATAGACACCCAGACCCTCCATCTTTTACAACACACAACTCGCTACTTCAGCAACCAACGCCAGCAGCCCTACTTTGTTGGCGGCTCGCTGCGCAACCTCTTGCTCGGGGAAGAATGCCTTGATTGGGACGTTGTCATCCGCGGAGACGCTCACAAAAGTGCCCGCCAGTTAGCCGACACGCTTGGCGGGCACTATGTACGCATGCATGAAAAGGCCAGCAGGGTGGTCGTGTTCGTTGAGGATACCGGCTCTCTCAATAATAGGAAGGAAATCTGCTTTGACATCTCTCCACTGATCGGCAAAACTATCGAGGATGATTTGCGCCAACGCGATTTTACCATCAATGCCATAGCCGCCCCATTGGACCAGGTTGTACGATATTTGGAATCGAACCAGGCAATACATCTACGCACGGGGCAATCTTTCCCGGAGCGCCCATCCCAGCCCCGAGGGCGCCCGCTATACTACGAAGGAAACGATCACGCCTTACATTTCATCGACCCTCTGCATGGCCTGGTTGACCTGCGAGCCCGCTGCCTGAAAGCAGTCGATGACCAGGTTTTCCGCCACGATCCCCTGCGTATGTTGCGTGCCGTCCGGTTGATGATGCGCTACCAGCTTCAGATGGACCCCTCGACCGAGAGTCTGCTCACACGTGATGCCAGCCTGCTTCCAGAAGTGGCTGCCGAACGCGTACACGATGAGTTGTACGCCATTCTTGGACCAGATGGAGCCGCCAACCGATTGCACTTCCTCGATGAACACGGCCTGTTCACAATCATTTTCCCAGAATTTGTGCTGGCCAGAGGAATGCGCCAACCCAATCCCCACTATTGGGACGTGCTCACACATTCAATTGAAACCGTCGGCGCACTCGAACACATCGCGAAACTGGTACAAGGAAAAACAGAGCATCCTCCTCGTAATGTAGGGACGCCCTTTACGGGCGCCCGGAGGGGTGTGGAGGAGGCGACAACGGACATCGATCTAGCAGAGATATCAGTATTGCTCCGGGAAGCAGAGCAGCAAGGCATCTTTTCCTTTGCAGGCTTAATCTCGCCACGTATGAAGATGGCCACCCTGCTACACGACGTAGGCAAACCTGTGACATATTCCTGCGACGAGGAGGGCACGATCCATTTTTATAATCATCCACTGGCAGGTGTACCACTTGTTGAGCAGATAATGCGACGTCTATGCGCGAGTACGCAGGATCGACGCCTGGCGCAATTAGTTGCAGCCCACCATATGCGCCCCGGTCAACTGGGACAGGATGGGCCAGTGACTCCACGCGCAATCCGGCGCTACTTTGTCGACCTTGGGCCAACAGGCATCTCTGTTGCCCTGTTTTCGCTGGCCGACCACCTGGCAACGCTCGGCCCTCAACCTACAGCTGATGCATGGCAGCGACACCTGGGAGTAGTACGCCTGTTGCTCACAAGCTACATTCGCGAACGCGACAGCATCCTACCCCCTCGCTTGATCAGCCCCGAAGAGCTGATACGCCGCCTCACGTTGGAGCCTGGACCAATAGTAGGCCAGCTGTTAGATCTGATCTCCGAAGCGCAAGCCGAAGGCAGGATTCATTCTAAAGAAGAGGCGGTATGGTTCGCGGAGGAACATCTGAAAGTGTAGATTCACTTTCACCCCAAATTCAAATCAATTTCAGCCTCATTTCAGACATGCAGGTTATACTTCTATCGAAAGCAGATAAAGGCATAGAAGCACCGGCAATTGGCGCGAAAGGAGGGATAGCTATGCATAACACTGAACACAAGCCTGCGCAAGATGAAGCTGCATCTACACCTGAACAAAAAGGCGCTACAACGACTGGGAGGCAAAAGATGCCTCGTGCCTGGTGATACACTATTATAGGAATATCATCCGTGTATGCAGTTCGAGCCAGCGACGGAGCCATCCTCTGGCATTACGCCTTGAACGGCGGCGCGAATAGTTGGGCATACTGGCTCTCAGTAGAAAACGGAATTGTCTACATCAGCGATGCTATTCCAACTAATGACACTACAGGCCTGGGCGACATCTATGCGCTACAAAGCAGTAATGGCTCAGTTCTGTGGCGTGATAAGCTCCATGCCTCCCCTTACAGCGCTTTGCTCGTCAATGGTGTCATCTACCTCGGCACTTCCTCTGGTTCACTTGATAGCGCTGTATACGCAGTGCGCACAGGTGATGGTTCCTTGCTCTTGAATTATCCCATTGCCGGATCCATGTTCGCCGCACCAGTTCTGGATGGTAACACAATTTACATTGGCGCAGGCAATGGCATGGCCTATGCATTACACGCTGAAAATGGCAGAGTACTGTGGCATTACCTGACGCAGGTTGGAGGGTGACTCGTCAAGCCGAGTATTCATTGTGTATCACCGCGTCGGGGCGGGATGAGTCATTTGTCCCACATGTATCAAAACAGAAGAGAAAAGCCCAGCAATAAAATAGCGCTCATTTTGAGCGCTATTTGGCGCATATTTTTTATAAAAAACGTGCATTCAATTCTCCGTCGTTATCATGAGACTGAACAGTTACCCTCCCCTCAAGCACAGTTGACAAGCAAGGTGTCATGTCGTACGATTACAGGGTACCAGCGATGGGACACCTCTACAGGCAGGCGTATTTCGCCAGGGTGTACCCAGGGGCTTTGGAGAGAGGCCCGAACGAAAGCGAAAACCGCTATAGCCTATCGGAGATTGTAGTGAAGGCAATTGCGATATTTTTTCAGGGCCGCAAACATGATACCTCGGAAGTTGCTAACCAGCTCATACCAGCATTAGAGCAGCAAGGGTATGATGTACGCACTATCGATAGCCGGTACGAAGGAGAAGAGACTCCTGACCCTTTGATCAATGGCTGCGACCTCGCGCTGGTGCTAGGTGGTGACGGCACGATTCTACATGCAGCTCGCCTTTGCGCGTATCCCGGTGTACCGATAGTGGCTGTCAATTTTGGGCGGGTAGGTTTTCTGACCGAGCTTGAGCCTGCCGGGGTACTCGAAGAACTTCCACACTACCTCAAGCGAGATGAATCGGTATGGGTCGACAAGCGCATCATGCTAGAGGCCTCACTCGATCAAGATGGGAAGCAGGAAAACTTTCTCGCGTTAAACGATGTCGTCATTGCTCGAGGTAAGTGGCCGCGTATGGTGCAAATAAGCATCTGGATCGATGATCACTTTTATAATACAACGCATGCAGATGGCATCATCCTGTCGACTGCCACCGGTTCAACAGCGTACAGTATGTCAGTTGGAGGGCCGCTGTTGCATCCACAGGTGCAGAGCATCGTGCTGACACCCATTGCGCCGCATTTCGCATCTGATCGCTCTCTGATCTTGCCACCAGATGCCCACATTAGATTGCAGATATTTACTGGCTCGCAGAATGGTGTCTTTTCGGCAGATGGGCAGATGAACCGCGAGATTTTGAATGGGGCAACCATAAATGTGAAGAAGAGCCAGTGCATTACAAGGTTTCTCAGGCGCAGACCGCCAACCTATTTTTACCAGAAAATCAATGCGAAGCTGAAAGGTGAAGAGTAGGGGCAGATACCCGACGAGCAACTATGTTACTTGAACTAAACATCAAAGACTTTGCGATTATTGATAACTTGCACTTGCGCCTTCATCGCCTGTTCAATGTTTTTACAGGTGAGACAGGTGCAGGTAAATCAATCATCATCGACGCCGTAAGTACCCTGCTCGGTGGCAAAATCGGTGTAGAAGTCGTGCGGGCGGGCGCTGATCGTGCCACCGTCGAGGGTGTTTTTTCCATTGAGACGCTGCCGCCAATAAGTGATGAGTGGCAGCCATTCGAGGCGACCTTGAGTGTAGATGGTAATGGAACAGGTACATTGTTCGACGGATTGTCAAAGGTCGATGCACAACAGGCCGTCACAAACCATGCCGATGCGGAGAGCGCCGATGCACGCGTTGCACTGGCTACGTTGTTACATGCATATGATATAACCCCTGACGATGGGCACCTGATCCTCTCCCGCGATATTTTCGCTTCTGGACGCACGGTAGGACGTATCAACGGCCGCACCGTTACACAACAGGTGCTACAGCAGGTGGCTAGCTGGCTAGTAGATATTCACGGTCAAAGCGAGCACATGAGCTTGTTGCGTCCTGAACAGCATGTCAACTTCCTGGATCGTTATGCTGAGCTTTTGCCGCAACGAGAGCAATTGAGTATGAAAGTGACTGAATGGCGCAATGCGCGCAAGACATTACTCTCGATGCAAGAAAATGAACGCGAACTGGCTCGCCGCGCTGAATTTCTGCGCTACGAAATTGAGGAGATTGAGAAGGCTGAACTACAACCAGGTGAAGTAGAAGAACTGGAAGAGGAACGCATGGTGTTAAGCAGCGCGGAACGGCTGCGCGAACTGTGTACACTGGTATACGGGTCGATCAAAGGCGGGGATACTGGTGAGGATTTCCAACCAGCGCTCGACCAGTTGCGTCCTGCGCTCAAGGCTTTGAACGAACTCGTACACCTTGACAAGAATCTTGAGGAGCACAAGACAAACCTCTCTGAGGCCATCTATCGTCTGGAGGATGTCGCTGCAAGCATCAGTAGCTACGAAAATGATATCGAAGATGATCCGCAACGCCTGACTGAGGTAGGAGAGCGACTCGATTTGATTGCTCGCATGAAAAGAAAATATGGCTTCACTACTATTGAAGAGATTCTGCAACGTGCAGTAGATGACCAGGCGGAACTTGAAACGATCGTTCACCGCGACGAGTTGATCGCATCATTGCAGCAGCAGGATACTCAATTCCGGCAGGAAATCGGTCACAGCGCCCAGGAAATTTCTGAACAAAGGCGCGCCGCTGCTGCGCGCCTATCAACCGCCATGGAGGAGCAATTAGACGACTTGAATATGAAACGCGCCCGCTTTTCTGTTGAATTCGAGCAGGTCCTCGATCCAAATGGTGTACCAGCAAGTATCAATGGGCAGCCCGAACAGCCTTTTGCTTGCGATGTCACAGGCATTGATCGTGTACAATTCCTGATTGCACCTAATCCAGGTGAGCCGTTTAAGCCACTGACCAGGATAGCATCCGGTGGTGAGACATCGCGCTTAATGCTTGCGCTAAAGACCATTCTTGCGGCTGCAGATGCAACCCCCACCTTGATCTTTGACGAGATCGATGCCGGAATCAGTGGAAGAAGCAGCCAGATCGTGGGTGAGAAATTGTGGCAACTGACGCGCAACCACCAGGTAATTTGTGTCACGCACTTACCCCAGATTGCGGCATTTGCAGATACCCATTACAATGTCAATAAGCAGGTCTATGATGATCGTACAATTACACTTGTAAACGAGCTGCGTCCAGAACAACGTGTACGTGAAATCGCCTACATTCTAGGCGGAAACGCGACAGATTTCTCTATGAAAAGCGCGGAAGAGATGCTCGCCCGTTCATATGTATGGAAAGAGAATTTCCAAAGGCGGCTCCTTTCCCACGATACATAATCTCCTGCGCCCTAGGAAAAAAATTTGCAAATGCATCACCATCTTTCCCCTGATAGATGACTTCCTGCACCTTTGGTAAGGCAACGCGGATATCCCAAGCTGGCTCAGCCCCTACATATGCCTGCTTCTCAATTAACACCGTTGCCCCTAACATATGCAGGAAATTCCGTTTTTGCGGGTAGGTGCCGTCGGGCAAGTCAACCGGCTTCAAGTGCTGCTTGGCGCTTTTATTGTGGTTGGTAAATATTTGCACGTTTTTGCCAGTCATACGCGGGTCGGTGAGGGTATGCCGTAACGTGCGCGGATACCAGCGGCCGCCGCCCGGTCCGGGCACGTTGTCTGCTTTAAGCCGTTTGAGGATTTGGCGTAGTGAAACACCGTCGGCGTATTCGTGTCCCGCTTGCCGTAGCACTTCGGCTTGTTCCTCATCAAGCACTAAGTAGTCCCGTTCGCCTTTGTCGTTGTGTACCCACTTCCAGCCGTAGAGCGCCTTGTTACCGCTGACCACTTTACCTTCTTTCGCCTTGTTAATTTTCCCGGTGGTAGTCCTATCCAGTATCTTTTCGCGCTCCATTTCAGCGACAAAAGCCAGCACCATACGCGCAAACTTGCCCATTGGGGTATCGTCAATGACCTCCTTGACACTATGCAGGATAATTCCGTAGTGCTCCATTTCTTCCATGAGGATGGCGACGTGCGTTTGCGAGCGGGATAACCTGTCAAGCGTGCGGATGACGACGCCTTGTATTTTTCCGTCGCGGTAGCGCTCGCGGTACAGGTAGCCGCTAAACGTTTCGCTTCATGGAGGCTACGGGTTCATGCACGCCTTGTAAGTGTAAGTAGATTTGGTTTAAGAACGAATACGAATAGAAGCGGTTATACACGTTGCCAACATTGCCCGGCGCGGTCAGGGCTGTTTCGATGATCTTGGCCCAATCAATCTCTCGTGGCTGAGGTTTTTTCTCGCTCATGCCCCTAGGTAATCCGCCACGCTCTGCAACATAGCCATGATCTCTTCCTGCTCACCTATATGCTCCCAGCCTATCGGCAGATCGGTACGGCGTTTCGTAGCGAGGCGGCCGTTGAAGCGGCCCATGAGTTCCAAAAGCAGAGCGTAATTCTGCTCATAGGCATTTTCCGGGGTAACGCCGCGCGGCGCGACTTCATGGCTAGGGGTATCCATATCAGTACTCGCTCGCCAATAATACAGTTAATATGCGCCTGCAATCCGGCGAGAGCGGATCATGCCAGTATTCTAACGCCTGATTGTAGTAGTCAATTTTCCAGAATGTCTTCTCCTGGTGCCAGTTGATCGAACCGAAGTCATGCTCACTATACGGGTCGTTGTCTGGGGTGAAGGTATCGAACGCCTGAACAGCACGAACCAATCCCAGCAGATCAGGCAATGCCTGCACGCCCTGGGTTATCATTATCCCTTGGCCGCTCATGCGGAACTCGTCATTCAAGTGAGCTATCTGTACTGCGCGTGAACCTTGTTCTGGTGATTTTTCGTGGGACATGCAGGCGAGACTACAAAAATGAAGACTTCCTGGCAGTTGAAAAATTTACCTGCGAACGTGAGGTGACAGCCTTCACATACAGTGCTAGGCTGTGTATATGCGTGATGATTACACTGGTCATATGCTAGAGCAAGTTCTCGATGAGATGAAGGCAGTGCATGAGTTAGTGGCTGAGGTACCAAAGATGGCTCGTAAGCTTGATCATGTCGAGCAAGATGTAGGTGAGCTGAAGCAGGATATGAAAGTGGTTCGGGCTGGGACGACTGATACTAGTCATCAGGTGCATGATCTTGAGCGGCGTGTCTCGCGGCTTGAAGCGGCCTAGAATTTGCGGCCTGTATGATCCGTGCAAGTTAAATCCTGTATATGCCGATACAGGGCACTTCTCCCTATCTGTTGCTCGCTGTTAGAATGGCTTATGTAGTCCAAGACCCCAGTATTCAACAAGCTCCTCCTGTTTCAACTACAGTTTGAGTTGGTTGATTTTAAACCTAAATAAGGCCAGAAATGGCCTTATTTTAGATGAACGCACAGGTGTGTACAGATCCTAGAGTAACCCGTTGCGGCGCTGTCGGCGGCGGCGTCCTGCTACTGAAACTGGTGTAAGTGGTCGTCCTATCATACTATCCTCCTCTTTACTTCACAAACGCTCTTATTTTTGCTGCTCAAATTCTTCAACAGCAGCAGATACTTTATCTGGGTGAATTCGACCCTCGGCCAATAGCTCACCTCCCACATGGAGCAGAGCCTTCTTTAAATCGATAGCCCAGAGCTGTTCTATAACGAGTATGCCGGCTGATGTATCGTTGGGCATTTTAGCACCCAGTTTTTGCACATCGTCTTCTGTTAAAAGGGGAAGGTCACCTTTGTGCCCTAATAACGTCGCGACTTCTTTTAGATCGTCCTCTTGATCCTCGATCTCGGCCCATTCTACATTCCCATCAGCATGTTTGATAACAAACACCAGATCCACAACACGTATCACACCACGCTCAGTGGCTTCTGATAGTGCTTTCAACACACTCCCATCAAAATTATTTCCTTTAAAAGAAACCGCAATATAATCTATTGGTCCTAGCATAATACCATCCTTTATTGGAGAGGGTCTGGGAACTCTTTTTGTTCGTAACCTACTTTCATTTTATTGAAAGGGTTCGAAGCTCTTCTAACTACTAGTATACTTTTCAAGTAAAACTAAGTCAAGTGAGTTACGCGCTCTGTATATACCGATACAGCGTACTTCTCCCTATGTGTAGGGTCTCGCATATCTCCGTCACCGGCATATTCCGGTCAGCAGAGAGCTTCTTGGCAAGAGCTATTTTCTTCGGGTCCAGCGCTTGTAGCGTCGGTCTGCCGCCTAACCTGCCTCTCGCTCTGGCTGCCTGCCGTACTGACAACTATTAAAAACGAAGGTGAGATGGACTTGTTCCGTGAGTGATGCTCAAGAGAAAACGTTTACGCTACTTTTTTGGTTTATTCAGAGAGAAGTTTACCGTATACGTCATTAATTCTATATCACGGGTAACTTCTAGCGCATATTCTAACTTTCTATCAGTATTTTTAAGAATGATAAGCCCCTTTACACTTTCACCATCTCCTTGCTTAACGCGATTCCGTAGTACCCAATCCATATACCGTTGGATCTGGCCAACAACCTGATCTCCAGATCGCCCTTTCTTAAGCTCAATGACTAACCATTCTTTGTTATCTTTACTTCTGGCTAGAATATCGATTGGACCGACATCAGTAGGATACTGTTTGGCAATCATATCGCCATCATTATCGAGCAACGCATACTTTTTACCCAACTCTAGATTATCCCAGTTCCCAATAATGAAATCTTCCAGGTGCGATTCTAGTCCGAACTCGGCTTCGGCTGCTTCTTTAATTTGTTCGGCTTCAATCCCTTCCTCGGCTAGGGCGGGGCGGAAAAATAGAAGGCCCGGCATTCATAAGTTCTCCTAATACTCCATCAACCTGCCATAACGATAAATCATATTTGCGAGCTAAATCATTGAGAACCTTATTTATCATCATGTACTTGTCGGCGAAATTGGCACCTCTACTAAAATGCGGTAGTAAGTTGAGCCGCTTTAACCCCTGCTGACTAGGCTCATTCCATACTCCATATTTGCCTGGGTACACCACGAGTAATATCGGAGTGGCAACCGCTTTGCCCATGCCCTTGATATAGTTTGGTTTATTTGGAGGGAACAACATATTGAGACGCTTCTCTAGTGGCTGGCTCTCATCAACAAGTATTCTAATGGCCTCACGAAGCCTTGCCATGTCACAGGTAACGAGATTTTCGTAACGAAATATTCCTGACCAATGGCGATTATTTTTAAATAGAAGAAACGATTTGAAATCCTCAGCTGTTAGGTTGTCGATATTCTTCGGGTTAAATAGTTCGCCATATCTGGTAATAACCTCTTGTTCGGCTTGCTTTGCTAGAGGATCTGCCTTAAGTCGATCCGCAATAGATTTGAATTCATCCATGCTCATACTCCTTCAAACAAATGTGTCATCATGTATGGCTCTATAGATTTTTGATAATACTGAATCCTAACTGATCTCGCTTTTTAATCAGGCTGATGTAGGTGCATTTTGCCTCATTCTCGCACGCATTAAGCGGGCTGTAGGCCGTATTAGACGAGGGGTAATTGCTTACCGTCTTTTAGTGCCTGTTTGATGAGGTAAGTGATTTCCTGTGCCCGTTCTCGCGCTGCCTGGGCTTCGCGTGGGTGCCAGCATGTCCGGGCGGCGTGTTTAGCGAGTGCGCTGCGCTCAGCAGCGTTTAATTGCTCCATACGTTTCTGGCCGCCCTGCCTGCCTAGCTCAGCGGCGTGTATGTTCTTCTGCGGTTCTGCTTGCATATAGTTCCTTCCGGTTAAATGGCTATACCTCTAGTGTATACCTACCGCTTAGCATGGTCAAGCCGTCCTAAGCTCCTTAGCAGCGGGCACGGTGCTAGGCGGGTTGGCAGGCGGGTGGCGTGCCAGGCGCTTGGCATAGATGCTAACGTTACTACAATGTTGGCATGGCTACAAGCAAAAAGGGCTGGGATCATGTCGCGTATAGTTGTCGTTTTGGCGTGGGATGCCTAACCGATAGCGTCAAGACAAAACACCTGAAGCAGACACGAAGTTGCGAGCGTGTGGGTCGCTGTGAATGGTTTGGCCCTATTCTGGCACGTGATGTTCGGATGTTTGGTAAAGTGCCCAAAAATCTTAGCTGGAATTTGTGTAGAATAACCGTTCCAAAAATATGTTCAAGTCGGTATTATTAATACATAACAAGTGCGAGTAAGACGCTCTATAGAGTTTGTGGTCAACGCTGGCAAACCCACAATGTGAAGTCTTATCTCAGCCAAATCGCTCGTACTTTAACAGCGATAGTTCCCTCTGAAAGAGAGCAACAATTGCGTTGAACTCGGTCGTACGTAGTGCGTCATTGTAGTTCCGTTTTTGACGAAAGCAGATATGCTTTGCGTCGTTCCTTTCAATAGAGGTGAAAAGTGACAGATTACATTCCTCCGTGGGATCCTGGTTATGCACATATACAGAAGGCACAACAGGAGGAAATCCGCAGAATTGAGGAAATGCAGAAGGCGTGGGCCCATCAGCAGGAGTTGGAAGCAAAGCGCCGACAAGCAGAGCTTGAACGGCAGATTGCCGCTGAGATTCTCAGCCGTGCCAACCAGACCGGACAAGGCCGCTAAGCTCTGCCGCCTCACCTAAACTGCAAGTAGACCTGGACATGTCTAAAGTTCGCTCTATGCGATAAAATAAAAACTGTACTAATTAACTCCCATTCATCATGAATAACCGCCCTACCGCACCAAACCGATCACGTACAAGCAGGTTCGAACTAATTCACAATATCCTCTATTTATTAACTGAGCTGTTTAATTTATTTCGTTAGCAGACAGTTAGCCGTATGTGACGGAATGGATACAGCGGGTACGTGCCAACGGCTAGCGGTCAGGGTCTATGTAGTGAGAGCGGTCTAGCCCCTGCATCATAGGCAAGTCTGCGCTGTCTGGAAGGGCTGGCAGTTTCGGAGGGGGTACCGTTCTTCGCTTCTGAAGTATGGGGTGTTGCCGCCAGTCCATCCGCTCTAGCTTGAATGGCGGGAGTGATCGGTGAAACCCTATAACCTCATGGTCTTTGTAGCGGAGAAAGTCGTGGGCGCTCAGCAGTGGTATAGCCTGCTCTGAGCGGCCTTCACTGGTATGGCCGACTTGCTGCTCGGTGGTTTGGTGGGCATAGGCGGATTGTCTGCCGCAACGTTCTTCAACATAGCGGGCGGTGGCTACGTCTGTCGGGCGGTAGTAAAGCTGGCTCTCCATGTTGTCCCGGAGCACCTGGGCGCGCGCTTTGCCGTATACAACTTCAAGCTGAGAGAGCGATTGCACGGCCAACCACATAGTGAGCCCTCTACCTACGACGGTCGTGGATTGGTCGGCCAGCGAGGGTATGGCTGTCCGGCCTGCCTCATCAATTAAGAGCAGTACCGGCTGGCAACCGCTCCCGGCTCTGCTGTCATAGATCGCTACCAGTTCATTAATCAGGCTCCCCCATAAAAGCCGTACCAATGGCGACAGGGCGAGCAGGTCTTGCTCTTTCCAGCGCAAGTACACCGTTACCGGCTTCGTGTCGGTCATAATCTGTTCGGCGGTGAAGTCTGAACGAGCGAGCGAGCGTACGACCGTCTCAGTTAGCAGTGGGCGCATCCGGGTGGTGAGGGTTTCCCAAGCCGACAGCAGAAAACGATCTGATAGGTTGGCCTGCTCCAGGCTCACATCTAAAAATATGGTGGCAAGCTCTGGGGAGACGGTATGCAGCCGCTCAACACAGGCGGCCAGGCCTGCACGGAGCATCATACGGGCATAGGGCAATGCTGCTTCCTCCTCCTGTATGGCTGCCGCTAAAATACACGCCAGCATCGTTGTGGCTCGTTGGGTAAATATCTGGTCTTGTTCCTGGGCCTGGTGCAGCAGGTGCGCGGCGCTTGAGTATAAGGCGTCTTCGGTTGCCTTCCCCTGTAATGGGTCGTAGGCGTGCCCGACGCCGGTGGGGTCAAGCACATAGACCGGCCCTAGTAGGCTTCTAAAGCCTGCGGTCTGAGTGAAGAGGTCGCCCTTGATGTCATTGACAATAACGCTGTGATGCCAGGCGAGCAGTTGACTGACCGCCAGTAGTCCCTTGCCGCTGCGGGTCGGCCGACAATCAGCAGGTTGCCTAGTTCTGGGCGCTGTTTGGTTTGCCTGACGGTTACCAGCGGCTTGCCCAACAACAAATGCCTGGTGCCGAGTAGCACACGATCCGGGTGAGGAGGGTGTGACGTGGCTTGTGCAAGCGCTGGTGCCTGGCGTAAAAGCGGCGCAAGAAATCAGGTTAGATGCGGCGGCTGTAACCATGCTGTTTGATTTCTTGCTGCTATATCAAGAGCAGTTGGTACGTTGGCGTGATGGTCATACGCCGTAAAATTTGCGTCTGCGGCGCTGGTGTACACTTCTGAACGACCAGCCGATAGCCTTATTGGAGGGATAAGCTATGGATGAACGCGCTCCCACTTACGGCCTGCTAGCTATAAACCACGCCTACAATGAAGGCCGGATTACGTTTAAGGAGTGGCTGGTACTGTCGCGGGCGTGGGCGCTGAAGATGATTGAACAGTATGGAGATAGGGCGGCGTGTCCTTCCCATGCGTGCTACAATACGAACAGAATTGATAAGTCAACTGGTGCTGCTTAGGGTAGCTTGGGGTACTTCGCATGACCCTACAAGTCCTAAGCAGCACTAGCCGATTATTCAACGCTTACACCGTAAGTAAGCTTGGGTTGATGTAGCATCCCGTCCGATTGATGCCGAACAGCCAGCGTGCGTTGGGGGATGTATTTGCGGAAAGAGAACTGGACAAAACAAAGGATGAGCCAATGAATAAAAAATTGATGAGTACCATACTCCTCTTTGCCGTATTTGCCGGTTTCCTTTGGTGGGGTATTTCGATGCTTTCTGACCCACACAAGGATGGTGAACAGATTGTATACGCTATCCTCATCCTGGGCTGCTCTATGTACGCGCTTGTCTCACTCTTATTGCTACCCCGAAAAAAACAAAACTAACCGCACAAACAAGGCACCCATTTTTCCTCCAATTCCTCCAAACTGTACTTTTGTGACGGAGCCGCAAAGACAATCGTTGTAAGTCAAGGACTGAGCAAGCAACATTCTTATGCAGGGCATAATTGTGCTGCGCGCGGCACTTCGAGGGGAATTTAGGTATAATATTTCCTTTTCAGGTTGACAAAAGGTAGGAGAAATGCGCGAAGATACGGAACAGGTGATCGAGCGGGAAGTTTTCGAGACTTCTTTGCCAGAGGAGGCCTCGTTAACGCAAATCGTTCGTTCAGAGAAAAAGCGTGATATGCAAATGTGGGTGTGGATGCGCCAGTTCTTCACCGAAGATACATCACCTGACAATCGCCAAAAAATTGAGCTACAACGACGGATTACATGGATAGGTGTAGCACTTATTTTACAGGCTTTGAACGAAATCCCACGCAAGGTCTACATAGCTTTCGTGCCTTTCCTGAAGCCCTGGTCGGGAATAATGCCTTTCGTGCTGGTACTGGGAAGCCTGGTAGCAATGTGGATGGCATTCCGTACCACCACATTTAGACAACAGGCAGGGCGATCACACAGTTCTTCTCTTCCTGAGACACGTCCTCACCGCTGGCAGCGTATTATCCTGATTTGCGTTGTATTGACATCAATTGCGGGTATCGTCGTGCTAGGCCGCGCAGTAGCATTAAGTTTCTTCATGCCTCCAGAATATTCAAATGATGGTACATCCCTCGATACAAACGCTGCGATATTGCTTGTGCAAGGTCACAATCCCTATACCGATTCCAATATCATCAACGTGATACGGGAGTTCCCTATAGAAGCATACTGGACAACACCACTGAGGGTAGGACAATTCGCCAATCAGCTTGAGTATCCAACAGCATCCGATTTCCGTAGTGTATTGGCTACCGACCTCAAAGCAGGATTTGCGCCTGAGTTTGAATCCAAAGTGAGCTATCCTGCGCTCTCCTTCCTGACCCTGGTACCGTTTATATGGCTGAATATCTATAATGTGCTGGCGTTGTATCTGTTCAGCTACATTGTCCTGGTAGCAATCGCCTGGAAAATTGCGCGACCAGAGCTGCGGCCATGGGTCCTGCTGTTATCGCTGGCAAATGTATCTATGTTGATCTCTGCAGAGAGTGGCAATCTAGATATCT
>Ga0070706_100001367_pt1 | contig 25932 bp, 24 predicted proteins | sample KBSK5501metaG_FD_65476 | JGI IMG/M metagenome (GOLD analysis project Ga0070706, IMG submission 65476) | Corn, switchgrass and miscanthus rhizosphere microbial communities from Kellogg Biological Station, Michigan, USA - KBS K5-50-1 metaG | ecosystem: Host-associated > Plants > Roots >... | reverse complement strand
ATGCTGCCGGTCGGCCGGGGCGATCTGGCCCCGCTTGACCTCCCCGGTCACGGTGTCCAGGTAGTCGAAGGTGATCTGCTTCCGGTGCATATCCAGCCCGCCTACGATGGGCATCGGGACCTCCTCACGCTCCCGGGGGCGCCCAAGGCGCCCGCACGCGAAATTGGTTACACAGCCAATCGTGACGCGTCTGAGCTGGGGAGGTCCTCGCCGCGCGAACAGGCACCGTGCCAGGTCAGACGCCTACGCCGACCCGCCGATACATGTCATCTAATTGCGCGCCGACCCGGCCCACTGACATCGTTGTCCGTGCCGCACCGAACAGGTCGATCTGCTCGTCGCTCGCGAACTGGCCTGGTCCGGCTAATCGTTCGCCAGGAGAACAACCAGGGCGTTGGCGCCGAGCTGGACGCTGCGTTGTCACGGCACGGCTGCCTGGTCCTGATAACCGGCAAGGCGGGCATCGGGAAGACGGCCCTCGCTGCGCACTTCGCCGACCAGGCCGCCGCCTGCGGGGTGGTGGTGGGGCGGGGTTTCTGCACCGAATGCTATGGGCTCCCGCGTTCTGGCGGCGGACCCAGGTGCTGCGGGCGGCTCGGCCGAGACGAGACCACGTCGGCCGCCGTGAGCGAGGCCGCGGCCAAAATGGCGGAACCCGAAACCCACCTGATGGGCCCCGGCTATCCGCATCGGGCCCCCCGGTCTCGATCACCGCCGTGAGGCAAAAGCCGCCGTGCATCCGGGCGTCACCTGTTCGGCGGTCTCGGGCGTCTAATGAGAGTAGGAGCCGAGTCGCGATTCGCGCGACCCGCCTGGCCTGGACCTTGCAGCGCGGCACCTGCCGTTGCCTGGCTCAAAGGGGGTGGCCTGGATGGAAACGGCCACAAGAATGCGTCACCTGAGCCCGGCCGCGCGGGGGTGGATGCCCGCCCGGGCGGCCGCGGCGGTGCTGCTGGTATTGGTACAGGCCGGAGGGCTGCTGCTGGCCGGCGGGGGACCAGGTGCCTCCGCTCAGCCGTTGCCGTCGCCGTCCCGGGGGATGGTGATCCCCAACGCGCCAGGTGACCTGCTGCTCGGCGTCCGCTGTACCTCCGCGGACAACTGCTGGGCCGTCGGTGAGAACGGAGCGGACCATGCCCAGGCCCTGCACTGGAACGGGCGTAGATGGGCAACCGTGGCCACGCCCAACCCCGGCAACTACTTTGACGTGCTCGACGACATCGCCTGCACGTCGGCGTCCAATTGCTGGGCGGTCGGGAGCGCCGCGTACACCAGCTTCAAGGCGCCGAACATGGCGCTGCACTGGAACGGGCTCACGTGGTCGCTGGTGAGCACGCCCAGCCCGGAAACCGGGCAAGGATTCAACGAGCTTCACTCGGTCACCTGCGTCTCGGCCAGCGACTGCTGGGGGGTCGGGGATACCTCTCTCGGCGGCGAGATCCTGCACTGGAACGGGGGCACGTGGTCGCTTGCCCCGCAGCCTCCCGGGGAACTTGAGGGTGTCCGCTGCACCTCATCGGCAAACTGCTGGGCCGTGGGGACTGAGCGTTCCCTGAACATGGCGCTGCACTGGAACGGGCACAGGTGGTCTGCCGTCCCCACTCCAGGCAGCGGCGTGCTCAGCAGCGTCCGCTGCACGTCCGCGGCATACTGCCTGGCGGTCGGGGCCTCCGGTCAGGGCGGGTACCTGAACGAGGCCGCGCGCTGGAACGGGAGCGCTTGGTCACTGGTCTCCACCCCGAAACCGCACGGCACGATCCACGACAGGCGCGGCCTGGCGGGCCTTGCATGCACCTCGCCGTCGAACTGCTGGGCCGTCGGGCCACCGCTGGAGGGGTTCGAAACCAGCTTGGTGAACCAGGCCCTGCACTGGAACGGGCGTGGCTGGTCCTACGTTTCCGTGCCGAGCCCCGGCACCGGCGAACAGCCCGTGCTGAGCGCCGTCTCCTGCACCTCGTCCGCCAATTGCTGGGCGGTGGGTTCGGACGGCAGCGGGAATCAGGTACTCCACTGGAACGGGAACAAGTGGTCGGTGGCGTGACGCCGGCCAGCCACGCCGGGCACCGGCCACGAGCCGGGGTGGGTTACCTGGGTGGTCCGCCGGGAGCACGGCGGCGGTCATGGCCTGTGCGACGAAGCGCCCGAACCGGTCCGGCGGCCAGCCCGGCGGAGCACGAGCAGGTCGTAGAGCTCGGGGTAGCTGTAGGTACAAGATTTCGGCGGCCTGGGTTGGACTCAGTTCTGGCCGTAGGTGCCCGGCGTGGTGGAGGCTGCGGGCGTTAGGGGTCATCCGCTCTAGGCACGGCGTTGATTTCTTCCAGAAGCGCGGCGGCTTCGGGGACGCTGGCGGCGGCGTCCCGCGCCAGCAGCAAGATGGGAGCGACCTGGGGGGCGATCTCGGCGACGAAGACGCTCCAGGCGGCGAGGATCTTGCGGGGGTCGGGCTCGGTGTCCCTGATCTTGCCGGACCGCTGCCCGGCGGGTACCGGGCCCTCTTCGGCCAGACCACGCGCGACGATGGCCCGTTCGTTGTCCGATCTGGGCGGCTTTGAAGGTCGATTGTCCATTAGTGACGGAGGCGAAAGAACAGGCATTCTGCGCGCGTCCCCGAACCACGTGACCGCCACAACCCAGCCGCGAATAATCGGCGTTCGGAGCAGACCAGCGGTGCCACGGCCAGCGAATCCCCATGCCGGGACTATGCGTCAAAGCTGTAGCGGAAGATGTAGGACGCGGCGTCGGCGGTCATCTCGTTGAGTTCAACGGGCTGGTTGGTCTCGGTGTAGGCGATCCGCGCAATGTCGATGACTGGGGTGGCAGGGTCGAGAGCCAGCCGGGCGATCTCCGCCTCGTTCGGCATTCGGGCCCGGAGGTCTTCGCGGAACCTGGCGGGTGCATGGCCGAGGTCGCGCAGCCTGGCGTAGATCCCTCCCGGTCCGGGGTTCTCCTCCGCGATGGTTGTGCCTTTGGCGATCTTGCTGGGCAGGTAGGACACCGAAAGCAGCACGGGCTTTCCGTCCAGGATGAACCGGCGCGAGCGCTGAATGACCGTCTCGGCCGGGTCCAAGTCCAGTGCAACTGCGACGTGATCAGGTGGGGTTACTTCGTCCACTTGGATCTGATCCACGGTCAAGGCGCGGTCTTCGGTGTCAGCCGACCATATCGATTTGCCTGAGGCCCAGCCCTCGGCCGCCAGGCGCGCGATCCCGTTGCGGATGATCGGCCGGAAGGTGCGGACGAAGACGCCCGCTCCTTTTCTGGAGACGGCCAGGCCCTCACCGATGAGGACCGCGAGCGCTTGCCGTGCGGTCATGCGGGCGACGCCGTAGTCCTGCATCAAGGCGTTCTCGCCCGGCAGGCGGGCTCCTGGCGGGTACTCGCCGCGGTCGATGGCAGCCCGCAGATCGGCGGCGATCTGGCGGTACCTCGGCGTGTCCTGCGGCATGGCTGTGGAACTGGCCTCATGGGTTACGGGCAGGCGATCTATCTAGAGAAGAGTACCGATCTTGCTCGGCACCCCGAATGCGACCTAAGAGGGCTTGACATCTCTAGAGAGGCTTCCTTTGACTTGGTAGTACATCTCTAGAGACGTCGGATTGGAGTCCCGATGAGCAACCACGGCACAACCAAGGCGGACCAGTGCGAAGCGAGCCTAGTGAGCCCGGTCATCACGGGCGGGGCCTGGCTCGGCGACGATGACCCGGGGCAGTCGCTGACCCTCGGGTTAAGGCTGCCGGTCTCGGCCGAGGAGCTGGCCGTCGCGTTGTACGAAGAGGGTCAACTGTGCCCGGCCGACCTGGCCGACGACGAGAACGTTGGGGCTTCGCCGCAGTGGTGATCGTCCAGGACGGACTCGATGCCATCCAGCGCCGGGCGGAGGAGATCCTGGTGGCCGAGGCGCGGGGGAACCTTGGCCAACCCCCCCTGGCTCGCGACCTGCCGCCGCCGCGTCACCGAGGTCGCCGGCGCTGCCCTGCACAGTCGCGTCGCCAGTAGCTCCGTCTCCGGTCTTGCCCAGGTACGGGCACTGACCGAGGCCGCGTCGCCGTGCCATGCCGGTGCCCAGGTCTGACAGGCCAGACTGATGGCAGTCACCAGAGAACAACTGCTGGCCGACTCGACCAACGGTGCGCGGCTACTGTCACGCGACGAGCAAGCCGAGCGGGCCGTAACGCCGAGCTGGCTACTCGATGGCTCCCGGCAACATCGCCGTCCGGCGGTTGCTGCGAGGTGCAAGTCAGTGAGGCAGTGGTTCTCGAGGACCTGCGCCGCGCCGGATGGCGCATTCAGGTGCTCCGTGCCCAGGCCCAACCCGAGCCTGAAGCGGTGTGAGGCATGAGCGGCATCACGTTCACCGACACGACCATTACCAGCTCCGCCACACCGCATACCGCCACGGCAACCGGCGGAGGCTGGACGGTGTCGTGGCTGCCCGGCCGCACCCTGGACCGCAACCAGGCCATCACGGCCGTGACCATCGCCGACATGGTCGGCAGTGCCGGAGTGCCCCGCGCCGATGACCCGGTCTGGCTGCATCTCGACGGCTGGGCCGCCGAGCTGAGCCCGACCGCGCCCAGGGCCATGGCGCAGGCGTCGATGCCGCCAGGAGACCGTAACTCGGAGGCTCGCCAGGAGCCGGAAGCCGGGGGTATGACGCAAGCTGCACGGCCAGCCTGCGGGACCGGCATTCTGCTCCTGCTCGTTGACGGTCGGCCCTTATCGCGCGCCGCCCAGGATGCGGTCCATCACCTCGGCACCTGTAGTGATGACTGGGCGCAGCTCGTGACGGTAGACCAGTTCGGTCGTCGCCGTACGGTTGTGCCCGGCCAGTCGTGCGATCTCCTCGACCGGCACGCCGCCTGCTGACATCAACGACACGAAGGTGTGGCGCAGGTCCCGTGGCGCCCATCCTTCCCCGAGCCCTGCCGCCTCAGTGATCTTGCGGAACTCACGCCTCACGTTCGCCGCGTCCAGCGGGGTACCGACGGCGGAGGCGAACACCAGACCGTGATCTTGCCATAGGGATCCGGGTGCCAGCCGGTCCTCAGCCTGCCGTTTCCGGTGTTCTTTCAGGGCCTGGACAGCGGTCTGTGGCAGTGCCAGCGTCCGCCGCGACTTCGGCGTCTTGGTGTCACCGCCCTCTCGCACAGAACGCCAGACGGCCACCGACGCCGGGCCCGGCGGGTCTGCCTCAGGGGTTCCGTCAAGGTCGACGTGATCCCAGCGCAGCTCCCTGGCTTCCTCGGTGCGGACACCGACGGTGAGGCTCAGCACGACGTACGCGTTCAGCCGGGAACCTGCCGACGCTTCGAGCAGCGCGCGGGCTTGATCCAGGGTCAACGACCGGCTGGGCCGGCCCACCTGCCCCTTCGGCGGGTCAATCAGCGCGGCGACATTCTGGCCGACGAGATCATGCGCCTCGGCGTACCTGAACGCCCGTGCCAGGGAAGCCCGGGCGATCTGCAGGTACCGAGTGGACAGACTGCCGCTCAGCGCGTCAAGCCCGGCGCGGACATCCCCGGCCGACAGTTCCCTGAGTGGCTTGGAGCCGATGTGCTCCAGGAGCGGCGCCGTGGCTTCCCGGTAGACCGACCGCGTGCGCTCCGCCCGCCCCGGCAACCCGTCTCGAAGCCAGTCCTCCACCGCCTGCCGGACCGTGTATGTGGGAGAAGTACGCAGGCCGGGATCAAGCTCGGCGTGCAGGGTCTTGAGCTTGTCCCGGACCTCCTGCTTGGTCCGGCCGTGGACCTTCCGCCGTACGCGCCTGCCAGCTGGCCCGAACCCAAGCGAGACCGCGCCGACGTACCGGTTCTTCGCGGTGTCGAAGTAGATCGCGTCCTCGCCTCGGCGACGACGCTTGGCCTTTAAGTCCGCCATAACCAGGGAGCGTAACAGTTTGGCTCCCCGTCTGGCTCCCTGTGACCCGAGCGAGGGCGGCGATCAAGGGGCTGATCTGGTGGTCAGGGGCGGGGTCGAACCGCCGACCTTCCGCTTTTCAGGCGGACGCTCATACCGACTGAGCTACCTGACCGCGCCGGGGACTGGCTGCCTCCCCGGGGCAGAGCGGTCCTGACGGGATTTGAACCCGCGACCTCCACCTTGACAGGGTGGCGAGCACTCCTAGCTGCTCTACAGGACCATGTGTACCGCCCGCCGGTCCGGCGAGCAGTGCCCCCAACGGGATTCGAACCCGTGCCGCCGCCTTGAAAGGGCGGTGTCCTAGGCCGCTAGACGATGGGGGCTTGCGACGGTCTCCGCCGCCTCGAACCCGTGGCGCCCGCCGTCGGGGACCGCCCCAGCATAGGGGACGAAGCCCGCCTCCGGCAAAGCGATGGCCCGGACTGCGCCGCCGGGACGAGGCCAGGCCGCCAGCACGACGCAGGCGCAGCACGGTAGGACGAACGCAGGCGGCCGGCACGACGCAGGCGGGCACGGCAGGACGCACGCAGGCCGGCGGCGCGACGGAGGCGGGGCACCGGGCACCTAGCGTAACGCCCATCCTTGGATCGATCCTCCCCGATTCCCTTGCGCATACGCGAGAAATCCGCCACGGTTAGCAATCGAAAGACCACGCAAAGTCACTACAGGCTGTTATCAGAATGGCCTCAGGCGACTGCGGACAGTAACAGTTCCACGTCAACGCGGTACCGACACGAGCGGGGTAGCCGGCCATGAGCATCACCATGCGCGGCGCAGAACAGCCCTTTCTGGACCTGCCCCCTGCCACCGGCGAGCCCGGGCGGCACCGCACGGCGCGGCGTCGCGCGGCCAGTTACCGCGCCGTTTTCGCCATTCGTGAGTTCCGCACGCTGTGGTGGGCGCAGGCCGTGTCCTACATTGGCGACCAGATCGCACAGGTCGCGATAGCCGTGCTGGTCTACGCCAAGACCGGCTCACCGTGGCTCACCGCCCTCGCCTACGCGCTGACCTACCTGCCGCCGATCCTGGGCGGCCCGCTGTTGGCAGGCCTCACGGACTCATACCCCCGCCGCCAGGTCATGATCACAGTGGACCTCGTCCGCGGCGGGCTCGTGGAGTTGATGGCGCTGCCCAGCGTGCCACTGGCCGGCACCTGCGCCCTGCTGTGCGTCACCGTTCTGCTCGGGCCGCCGTTTTCCGCCGCGCGGTCCGCCCTGCTTCCGCAGATCCTGCCCAGGGAACAGCTCGCGGTCGGCTCGGCGGTGGGGAACATGACCTTCCAGACCAGCCAGGCAGCCGGGTTCCTGGCCGGCGGGGTCCTGGTGGCGACGTTGGGCGCGTACCGGTCCCTGGCCCTGGACGCGCTCTCGTTCTGCCTGTCGGCCGCGCTCATCACCGGGTGGGTGCGGCCCCGGCCGTACAGCGGTGAGGCGCCGGCCCGGCCGCTGCTGCACACCATCACCCGGGACGTGTTACTGATCTTCCGGCGGCCCGCGGCGCGCACGCTCGTCCTGTTCGGCTGGCTGGCCGGGTTCGCGGTCGTGCCCGAAGGGCTGGCCGTGCCGTACGCGCGCACCCTGGGCGGCGGGCCGCTCACCGCGGGACTGCTGATGTGCGCCGCCCCCGCCGGCACCGTGGCCGGCGCCCTGGTCATCGGGCGGCTGTCCCGGCCGGACGAGCGGCTCCGGATGATCGGGGTGCTGGCCATGCTGTCCTGCGCCCCGCTCGTCGCGAGCCTGCTGCGGCCCCCGTTACCGGTACTGGTCCTGCTCCTGGTGCTGGCTGGCGCAGGTGGTGCCTACCAACTCGCTGCCGCCCGGGCCTTCGTATCGTCACTACCGCACGGTCACCGTGGGCGAGTATTCGGCGTCGCGCAATCGGGACTGCTGACCGCGCAGGGCCTGGGCATCCTGCTCGCGGGGGCGGCCGCCCGGTGGATCAGCCCATCGACCGTGGTCGCGATCGCCGGGATGCTCGGCGTGGTGGCGGCGGCGGTGCTGGCCGCCGAATGGGCGCGCCACCGCGGCCTCCTCACCGAATCAGCCAGCGAGCGCGACCAGCCCGCCACGGCGTCCAGCGGACCGCCGCTGGACGCCCCGACAGCGGGCGACCAGGCTGAGGCGCTTTAAAAGAATGCAGCCAAACGATGCTGCCCACATACCCCGCCCCGCCTCCGCCGGTGGGTGCAGGGCGGGCCTGAAGACGGGCACCGGCTGGGCCCGCCGCCCGGCGCGCGGCTGGCCAGGGCCCGCGGGCTCAAGAAAGCGAGGCCTCCCGGGAGGGTCACGAGCTGCGACGCCAGCGGGGTGACAACTACTTCCTCTTGTTGAAGTAGTTCTCGGCTATCGAGCCGCTCTCGCCCTCTTCCGGCACGACAACCCAGGCGACCAGGTACACCAGCGCGGCCGCGCCCGCGCTGAAGACGGTCAGCGCGGCGAACACGATGCGGACGATGTTGGCATCGATGCCGAAGAACTGCCCGAGGCCCGCGCAGACTCCGGCGACCATACGTCCCTGCTTGGGGCGGATCAACTGCTTTTGGCCATTCGCTCCGTTCATACTCCCGATCATGCCCCTCCTGCGGGCACGCAGTCAGCTAACTGCCCGCCACGGCCCGACTCCGCAGGCCAGACCCCACGGCATACGCTGACGGGTAGCGCAACGAGAGGATCCGCCATGCCATCGTCCTCCCCGGCCCAGCGGCCAGGCCTCGACCTGCTCCAGATCGAGGATCAGCTCACCCCCGAGGAGCGCCTGGTCAGGGACACCGTGCGGGCCTACACCGCGGAGAAGGTGATGCCGCACATCGCCGACTGGTTCGAGGCCGGCGTCCTCCCCCGCGAACTCGCGCCAGAACTCGGGAAGATGGGACTGCTCGGCATGCACCTGTCCGGGTACGGCTGCGCCGGCATGGGGCCCGTCGCCTACGGCGTGGCCTGCCGTGAACTGGAGGCCGCCGACACCGGGCTGCGCAGCCTGGTCTCCGTGCAAGGCTCACTTGCCATGTACCCGATCTGGCGGTACGGCTCGGACGAGCAGAAGGAGGAATGGCTGCCCAGAATGGCCACTGGCGAGGCACTCGGCTGCTTCGGCCTCACCGAGCCGGACCACGGCTCGGACCCGGCCGGCATGACAACAAGCGCCAAGCCGGACGGCACCGGCTGGGTCCTTTCCGGCTCCAAGATGTGGATCACCAACGGCGCCATCGCCGACGTCGCGGTGGTGTGGGCCCGCACCCCAGACGGCATCCGCGGGTTCCTGGTGCCGCGCGGCGCGCGCGGATTCACCACCCGCAGCATCCACAAGAAGATGTCGCTGCGCGCCTCGGTCACCGCGGAACTCCACTTCGACGAGGTCAAGTTGCCCGCGGACGCGATGCTGCCCGGCGTGTCTGGTCTCAAGGGACCGCTGTCGTGCCTGACCGAGGCCAGGTTCGGCATCGCCTGGGGCGTGCTCGGGTCGGCCAGGTCCTGCCTGGAGACCGCCGTGGATTACGCCAAGACCCGGGAGCAGTTCGGGAAGCCGATCGGCGGTTTCCAGCTCACTCAGGGCAAGCTGGCGTGGATGCTCGCGGACCTGACCAGGGCGCAACTGCTCGCGCTGCACCTCGGACGGCTGAAGGAGGCGGGCCCGCTCACACCGGAGCAGGTCAGCCTCGCGAAAATGGCCAACGTCCGGACCGCCATCGACATCGCCAGGCAGGCACGGACGATCCTCGGCGCGAACGGGATCACGCTGGAGTACCCGGTGATCCGCCACGCCAACAACCTGGAGTCCGTGCTCACCTACGAGGGCACCGAGGAGATCCACGCCCTCGCCCTCGGCCACGCGCTCACCGGTATCTCCGCCTATCGCTGAGCGAGGGTTTGGCGCAACATTCTTATGCCGCGCCGCCATGGTGTGGCCGGTCGAACCAGGTAGCAGCAACTGCGTGAAAGGGCCATCAGGCTGGCCGGAAAGCAGATCATCGCGCCAAGGCCCACAACATAGGCTAGATTCCACGCAAGGCTCACCGCAGACGAATCAGGACTTACAGAGTAAGAAGAAATCCGCCGCGGATCTAATTCGCCTAAATGCTGGCCTGATCGCGGCAGCACCGTTAGTGTTCGGTCCTGATCAGCATCGTTCCCCAGAATCCAGTCGATCGGCACGACAGCCAGCGCGCTCATTCTGGCCGGCAAGCTGAAGGGCTCCAGATGAATCGCACAAACAAGCGAGCAGGAATGCCGCGGCGGCGAACATTCGCCGCGATGGCCGGGCTGGTCGCTTTTGCTCTCGCGGTCGGCTCCTGGTCACCAGTCAGCGCCAGATCCGCGAGCGGCCCGGCCAGCCTCAGCGGGCCGATCAGCTTGTCCAGTGTGCAGTGGATCTTCTACAAAGAAGACTTCAATCACCTCAATGACGAGGACCCTGCCCTTATGCAGCAGATAGTCGCCAGCCCGGGTACATACGTGCTCGAACACAGCGCGGGCGGTCGTCGCCTGCCCAAGCAGGTCATTCCCACCGAGATGTTCTTCAGCGCCGCAGAACTGCAGGCCGCGATCGATCAGGGCCAGGTCATTCCTGGCGTGAAGGTCGTCGTCGACGATCTGGAGGACCTGCCGACGACGCCCACCGCTGAACTAGATGCTCCGATCCCGGCCATGAAGGAGTTCGCCCAGGCCGCGACCGCCAACGGCTACCAGCCCATTCTCATCCCGGGCCGCGACCTGATGCTGGTGTCCGGGGCGAAGTGTTCCAAGCAGCCGGGATTCACCATTTCCCAGGCCTACTTGCGCTGCGGTCTGCCGGCCGCGGCGGCTTACGCGCCGATCTTCGTGATCCAGGCCGCGTCGGTCGAGACCAATCTCCCCGCCCTGCAGCAGCTTGTGCGGCTGGCTGCGGCCCGGGCACGTAAGGCCAACCCGAATGTGACCATCTTCGCGACCCTCAGCGTTTCGCCGAACGGCGCCTACGCCTCATCCTCGGCGGTCGTCCAGGCGGCCGAGGCGATCCGCCCGTATGTTCAGGGGTACGCGATGAACAATGTCAGGCCGAGCGACCCGCGCATGCTTGACTTCTTGACCAAGCTGAGCGGGGGCTGACCGGCGGGCCTGCCGCAGGCTTTGAGATTTCCTGGTCAGCATCGTTCCCAGGCTCCAGCCGATCGGCGTGGCATCCATACGGCAGTCAGCTCGGGCTCGTTCTGACCAACTAGCTGAAGGGCCGCAAATGAATCGAATCAGCAAGCGCGCAGGGACGCCGCGACTGCGGGCATTCGCCGCGATGGCCGGGCTGGTTGCTCTGGTGCTCGCGGTCAGCTCTTGGTCGCGAGTCAGTGCCACATCCGTGGGTGGGCCGATCAGCTTGTCCAGCGTGCGCTGGATCTTCTACAAAGAAGACTTCAATCATCTCAATGAAGAGGACCCCGCCCTCATCAAGCAGATAGTCGCCAGCCCGGCTACATACGTGCTCGAGCACCATGCGGGCGGCCCTCCCCTTCCCCCGAAGGTGATCCCTGTCGAGATGTTCTTCAGCAGCGCAGGCCTGCAGGCGGCTATCGGTCAGGGCCGGGTCATTCCTGGCGTGAAGGTCGTCGCCGATGACCTGGAGGATCTGCGGATCACGCCCAGCGCTGAGCGGAAAGAGCCGATCCCGGCCATGAAGGAGTTCGCCCATGCCGCATATTCGCACGGTTACCAGCCGGTCCTTATCCCGGGCCGTGACCTGATGCTGGTGTCCGGGGCGATGTGCTCCAAGCGGCCGGGGTTCACCATTTCCCAGTCGTACTTGCACTGCGGCCTGCCGGCCGCGGCGGCCTACGCGCCGATCTACGTGATCCAGGCCGCGTCCGTCGAGACCAATCTCACGGCCCTGCGGCAGCTTGTGCAGGAGGCCGCCTACCAGGCACGTAAGGCCAACCCCAACGTGACCATCTTCGCGACGCTCAGCGTTTCGCCCAACGGGGCCTTCGTTCCGTACACCGCGGTTATCCAGGCGGCCCAGGCGATCCGCCCCTATGTCCAGGGGTTCGAGATGAACAACGTCAGGCCCAGCGACTGGCGCATGATCCACTTCCTGGCCGGGCTCAGCAAGGCCTGATCGGTGCGGCTGCCTGCAGCCGTGCCCCTTGGTTCGTGCGGACAACCCAGCATCCGGCCATCAAGCTGGCCGACGCGGTGAACGCCGTGCTCACGCGACAGCCTCGCACCGCAGTCCAATCGTCACCCTTGACCACCGGCACAGAACGTCCCCGCCGAGTCGCAAGGCTCAGCAGCGGTTGCCGGGAGTGTGGGTACGCTTCTGGGCGGTGGCGCGCGTCGGCGGCGCGCGCCTGGGGGCGCCAGCTCAACGGTAGCGCAGCGGACTTTTGATCCATCCAGCCTGAGCGCTGCGCTGACCTGCGAAGACGGGGACGCCCACGGCGGCGAACGGTAACGAGAGCCTCCTCGGCAGCAGCCTCAGCGTAGGCGTCGTCAACGATGCGGCCTTGGCTGTCACGCAGAGTCCCGCCATCGGGCATATCGGGTCGGCGACAGCAGGCAGGAGCCGGCCCGCTTCGGACAGCAACTATTGCCGTTCTCGGCGATCGGGCCGGGGTGTCCCCCCAACGCATCGGGTGGGGTGTTCGTTGTGTGAGATGGGAGGCCGATGACCGGGGAGCGGCATGGCGAGCTGGCAGCAGATCCTTGGCGAGCTGGCCCGCGACCAGGCCAGGTCCCTGAAGCGTCATGCCTCTTGCTATGCGGGGATGACGGCCGGGCCAGGGACCTGGCGCAGGGCGCCCTTGGTGCGGGCGTTCGCGCGGCCCTTTTGTGCACTTCGGATTGGTGCGGCTGAGGCATGCGTGCCGGAGATCACGGTGAACCTGATCACCGGGCATTGGCGCAGCGATCGTGCTGGAACCGGGCGGCACTTTCCGGTTCCCTTGTACCTGAAGGGGAGAACTGAGGTGTCGAATGGTGAGTTGCGGCGGGCGCTTCGACAGCGCGGCCGGTATCGCTGTGGCGGCCGTGTCAGCGTTGAGGGGGCGTAGACAGTTCGCGCTGGCGTGGCTGGCGATGGGGGCCCTGGCAGCGGTCACGGCGGGCTGCGCGGCGCGCGGGCCCGCAACTGGGACGACGATCGGCGCGTCCGTTGGCGGCCGGGTCTACAACCTCGCGGCCGCGCGCGCCGAGGCGGGGCACCTGCTCGGGCTGGTCCGGTTGCCGCCGGGCGCGAGGCTGTCGGCGCGCGAGCCCGCCGGCGGGGGCGCGGCGCTGGCGTCGTACGCGGTGAACGTGCCGGTCGTGCCGTACCTGGTAGACCGGCACCAGTTCCTTGTTGCGCCCGGTACGCCCGCCTCGGTGATCGGGTGGATGGAGCGCCACCCCCCGGCAGGCTCCAGCCAGGGCGACTCCGGCGCGGGACTGGCGGGCGAGCAGTGGACCTCGTTCGCCTTCACGTCGGTCCACGGGTTCGCGGGCTGGCCCGATTTGGTCGTCAACGCTATCCAGGAACGTGGCGGCAGGGCCGCCGTGCGTGTCGATGCCCAGGTCGCGCCCCGGCCGCGGCTGCCCGGCACCGGCCGCGGCGCCGGGGCCGTCCGCGTCGTCGAACTTGACACGATGCTTGGCTCGTTCGGCTACGAGCTCCGCTGCGACCCCGCCGGCGGGACCGTCCCGGATCCGGCGCGGATCTGCGCCGCCATCCTGCGCGACCCCGCGTTGCTCTACAGCTTCCCAGGCCCGGACCACTCCTGCCCGGCCGGCGCCCCGGCGGTCTCGATCGACGGCAGGTGGAACGGCAAGGCGCTGCACTCGGCGTTCTCCGTGTGCACCGGGGGCCAGGAGCGGCAGGCCGGCGCGTGGGCCGGGCTGCTGCCCAGCACGGCCGCACTAGGAGCCGTCCACGCCGACCGGGGGATCGGGCTGGTCAGCCTCGGCGAGCGCGAGGCGGCGGTCGTCGATCTGCTGCGCGGCACTGGGCGCGCGTCCGGCCCGTGCGGGCGGTGCACGCGCGACTTCGGCGCGGGCTCCTCGGTCGGCTACGGCGGCGGTTCCGCGCAACCGGCCGGCTGGACGGTGAGCTTCGCCCGGTCCCGGGTGACGCGGATCGAGAGCAACGTGCCGCTGACGGTCGCGGGGGTGGTCGTGTTCCGCGGGCTGGCGAGCCTGCAGCGTGGCCTGCCCGGCTGGCACATCCGGACGTGCGGCGCCGCCCGCGCGCTCGTGCACAGTTCGCCGGCCGGGCGGACACTGGTGATCTACCGCGGCGCGGCCTTCCAGCGCGTGATCGTCACCACCGCGCGGTCCGGCTGCTGACGATCGGCCGGACTCTGGTGATAGTGCCGGCCTCGGCCGATCCTCAGGCTGCCGTCAGCCCGGCAACGGGTTCACGACCTGGGCGGCGAATGGGCCGATGCGGAAGCTCGGAGGTGGGCCGGTGGCGGCCAGGCGCCAGCTAACCGGCGCCGCCAGGAAGGCGCGGATGCCTTCGGGTTCCAGGGCAAGCCCCCGCTGGGGGCCAGGTAGGCTTCGAGTCGCTTCGCAGAGCAGATAGGCAATGATCATCTCAGAAGACCGGCTGGCAGGGTTGAAGCGCCAGCCACCCCAGAACGGCAACAGCACAGCCAAGGCTCACCACTCGGTAATCCGGGTCTCGATGAACGCAGTGCACACCTCAGCAGAAGACAGGAGGTCAGCGAAACCGCAGGTCAGATATCAAATTCGCATGGGGGTGCTAGCTCAATGGCAGAGCAGCGGACTTTTAATCCGTTGGTTCAGGGTTCGAGCCCCTGGCGCCCCACTCGGTCTGACCTGGCCATATGTGAGATCCACCGGCTGGCAGAGACGCGAGGCTGGCCGCCAGGTCTTCGCCGGTCAGCGCGCGGACCTTTTCTACCTCGACCTCGGGTCCGTTTTCGACCTCGGTGACCTCCGTCCGTTCCAGCCCGACTTCCTTGTCAAGGGCCTGTCAGCGATGGCCGGCATCAACACCCTCGCCGGCCTGAACGTCCACAGCATCGAGATCCAGGTGCCGATCACGGACCTCACCAGCGACGGCACGAAGCCGGCGAACTACAAGGCGGCCGACTCGACCATCGGCGTCTGGACGACGGCGAGCCGCAGGAAGGCCCTGATCTTCGGCAACCCGATCAGCGAGGCGGGGCCGTGGGTCCAGGTGTCCCGTCTGGGTATGCCCGTCATCAACGAGGTCATCATCCCGATGGGCCAGAAGGACCACTGGAACACGCAGGCGCCGGTGGATGACGCTCAGTTCGGGCCCTTCTACGACCATCCGTCGCTCGCGGCGCTGCTCAACGTGCTCTACCCGGGCGCCTTCGCAAACATTGCGGCGTACACCGCGAACCCCTCGAACACTCGGCCCGACCTCGACGCGGTTCTCCTCACCGGCGTACCGGCTGGGGGTGTTCGCCGGCTTCCAGAACTTCAATGGGGCCACCAAGGCAGACCTGCTGCGGTTGAACGTGGCGATCGGCCCTGCTTCGCCCTCGTCAGCCAACATCTTGGGCGTCAGCGGTGGCGACAATGCCGGGTTCCCGAGATCCACCCAGCTTCGGACCTGTCGCGGCGCACACACGTCTGGGTCCTGCCGCGGGTGGGCCGGGAAGGCACAGTCTACGCGGCAGTGTTCCCGAGCCTGCCTGCCGGCGACTACACGGTGCTGGAACCCGACGGCTCCGTCGCGACGACAGTCGCTGTCCCCCCCAACCAGGTGACGAACGCCACGTGGGGATAGCGCCCAAGCCGCCCGGTACGCCTATCAGCACCGCCTGGCGACCCCCTCAGTAAAACAGCGCACCGCCGATTGGCACGGCAGCAGGCATCTACGCGCTAGGCCGAAGTTCGCCCCAGCGGTTCGCGGGTCATGGTGGTCTGCCTGCGGAAACGCGGTCAGAGTGCTGCGCTGGCTGACTACATGTGGCCCAGGCGATGGGAGACGCCGAGAAGTTCGAAGGCCCGCTGCCGCACGGGCGTGGGCGTCGTGATCAGGGTGAAGCGGGGCAGGCCGTCTGCGGGCTGGATGCGGTTGGCGGTGATGGTGCCCGACCGGCACCGGCACCTGCGGGAGCGGGCCGGCCTGCCGCCGCCCGAGCCGGGGCGTACTGCCAGAAGTCGTCGGTCTGCCACCACGCGACCTCGTCGAGCAGGCCCGGGTCGGTCCCGCCGCGCAGCGCGGCCGCGACGAGGACCGCGTACTGGAGCTTCTCGTTTTGGCGGCCGCGGGGTGCGCATTCGGGCAGGAACCGCTCCCGGATCCCCTCCAGGTCCAGTGGGTCAGCGCGGCTGGCCCCGCACCAGTCCAGCGCGTCGGCGGCGAGGCGGAGCAGGACCTCGCCGGGGAAGGTGTTGTCGCGCGGGTGCAGCGGCGCAAGCTCGCTCAGCAGCTCGAAGACGTCTGCGCCGCGCGCCAGCCCGTCGAGCAGGAGCCGGCGGGCGGCGGCCGCGTCCTCGGGGGTGGGCCTTGTCCTGGCAGCCATACCCCGACGGTAGGGCAGAACCGCCTCAGAAGTTGGCGAGGTAGTCGAATGGCCGGGTGTCGGGGCCAGTGCTGGTGCGGAGCACGGCCCAGTGGTGGCGATCGCCGGTGCTGCCTGTCTCCTCGACTCCCCAGCCGAGGTTGGCGGTGAAGAATGAGGCGGCGCGTGCGACACCGGGCAGCTGGTAGTCGTCGAGGAACACGATCCCGCCCGCACGCAACAGCCGCCCCAGGTAGTACAGGTCCACGAACACGGCGTCGAATCGGTGGTTGCCGTCCACGATGGCCATGTCGAATCTGCGGCCCTGGGCCAGCAACCGGGGCAGCACGATCTGCGACTCCTCGGAGTGGAACTCCACCAGCCCGGCGACTCCGGCCTCGCCCAGGGTCTGCAGGCCCAGGGCAGCGAACCTGGTGTCCTGGTGCGGGTCGGTGACGACATGACGCATGCCCGGCCCGCCTGCTGTGAGAAGGCCCTCGCAGGCAAACAGAGCCGAGATGCCATAGCCCAGGCCGACCTCGACCGTGCGGGCTGCATGTTCGCGGATCACCCAGGACCGGATGGCCCCGCCTTCGGCCGGTCCGACCGCAACCGGAAACACATGGTGGACGCTGCCGTCGGTGCGAGCTGTTGCCGTGCCGTCGTGGATCACCCGGTCGAGCACCGCGCGGAGCCGGGTAAGGGCGATCTCGTGGTCTGGCTGGCTTTCAGGCGCCATGCCCTCAGCCTGGCACCTCCCGCGCGGCACGACGACGCATGTAAACAGCGGCGCCCTCAGCTACTAGGCGCAACACCCCCGTGCCTCACGCCCAGTCAGACACCGAGCGAACTCTTGAGATGCCGGATCCGCCTAATGCACGACTGTGGTGATCAATGAGTTGGTTGGTCCGGACGTGCCGAACAGGCTGTTCGGTGTCTGCTGGGACGGGGCACTGGGCTGCTGGCACCAGGGGCCTTTGGCTTCGCCGCACCGAGGGTGTCGGCGGCGGGATCCCGGGCCGGTCACCGGTGCCGATCCGACTGGGCCGGTGAGTGCGCCGTGGTCCGCAGCGCCACGGGCATGGTTGGCGGGCGGGCGGTGCGGGCGTTCTGCCTGTGGTTGGTTACGGCGCGACCTGGACGAGCACCTCTTGCATGGCGTTGTTGCCGTAGCCGTGCCGGTTCCATGGGGGCCGGGCGGGCTGGGTGTGGCCGGTGAGGTCGGTGGCCTTGGCCCGGATGGAGTTGGTGCCGGGCTGGGTGAGGTTGGTGAAAAGTTCCCACCATTGCCAGCCGTGCCGGTGGTGGTCGCCGATCAGGCGGGCTTGCTGCCAGGGCCCGTGGTTGATGCTGACCTCGACATCGGCGATGGGCGCCGTGCCCGACCAGGCGACGCCGCGCACGGTGGTCTCGCCGGGAGGCAGTTCCTCCCCGTCGCCGGGGTCTGTGACCAGGGCCCTGACCCGCTGCAGGGTGACGGGCTCCCGGCGGTTCCCGTCGTGCTCGTACCAGTACGTGTCTGTTTGGAAGTAGCCGTCGAAGCGGCGGTCGGCCAGTTTGATGGTGGTGAGCCACTTGACCGAGGCCACGCCGTACCGGCCGGGCACGACCAAGCGCAGCGGGTAGCCGTGCTGGAGGGGAAGGGCCTCGCCGTTCATTGAGTAGGCCAGCAGGGCTTGGCTGTCGCGGGCGGTGTCGAGGGCAAGGCTGCGCTCAAAGTGGATCTCGCCTGGCCGTCCCGCCACCACGCCATGGTCGGCGCCGCGGAAAACCACTTCCCGGGCCGCTGGCAGGGCGCGAGCCTGGTCGAGGACCTCGGCGAGAGAAACGCCGGTCCATTCGGCGGTGCTGACCGCTCCCAGCCGCCAGGGCTCGCCGTCGGCGGGCGGGTCCAGGGCGTAGCGCCCGTTTCCCGCGCATTCAAGGGTCACGACCCGGCTTTCGGCGGGCATGCGGGACAGCTCGTGAAGGCCGAGCGCGAGCGGGCGTTCGACCAGGCCGGTCACCTCGAGCCGCCAGGCGGAGGCGTCGATCGCCGGTGCCCGGAAGTGGTTGCGCACGTAGAAGCGCGCGGTGGGCATGACCACCCCGCCGATGAGCGCGGGAATGGAGGTTTCGCAGTTGAGTGGGTCGGCGCGGTGCACCACCATGCCCTGCGCCGGGGCGTGGCCCTGGTCGTCCTGGGGCGGGGCGGCCGACGCCGCCTGGGCGAGGACCGGCAGGCCAGCCGCGGCCCAGGCGCACATGCCGCCGGCCAGGTGACGGCGTCGAAACCGTGGGCGCGAAGCGCGTCGGTGATGGCAGCGGAACGGCCGCCGGACCGGCACACCACCACGATGCGCGTGTCCCGGGGAAGCTCGTCCCGGCGCCTGTGGACCTCGCCCATCGGGATCAAGGTCGCCTGGGGCGCGTGCCCGGCCGACCACTCGCCGGGCTATGCAGCGACCGGTACAACTGCCGCGCCAGCGCATCGGCGGACAGATCCGGGTCTGTGGCGGCCAGCAGGTCGGGGCGTCCCACGTCGCCCACGAACAGGGTGTCCCCGGTCAGCACGCCGTGCGGTGTTGGGTCGTCGGGGTGCTCCCAGACGACCACGCAGATCGACTCGGGCGTGTGGCCCGGTGTGGCAAGAATCTCCAGGGTCACCTCCCCCAGGGACAGGCGCTGCCCGTCCTGCAAGGGCTCGATGGGGAAGCCCACGTCGGCGCCCGCCCCGTAGCAGATGACCGTGCCGGTCCGGTCGGCGAGCTCCAGGTGGCCGCTCAGGAAATCGGCGTGGATGTGGGTCTCGATCACCCGCTCGATCCGCAAACCGCGTTCCGCGGCCTCGTCCAGGTAGACGCCGACGTCGCGGCGGGGATCGACGACGACCGCTCGCCCGGTGGTCTCATCGCCGATCAGGTAGGAGGCGTGCGACAGGCAGGCCAGGTAGTGCTGGGTCAAGATCACTTTAACCGCCCCCCTGGTAGAGGTCGGGCAGGAAGTACGGCAGGTTGCTGGCCTCTTCGACGTTGTGCTGGCGCCATCTGTGAAGGAACGCCATCCGGTGCCGGACGATGCGCCTGGCGACCGCGCGCCATCCGGGCGCGGTACTGCCCACGGTCATCTCGACGGTCCAGGCTAGCCCGGCCGGTGTCGGCTGCCAGCGCTCGTCAATGACGGCTACAGGATGGCCGAGCTTCCGGACCTCCATGGTGAACCCGGCGTCGCCGAGCCGGGTGACATGGAAGACCTGGTCGAGGAGGAAGTGGCGGTCGGCGCCGAAGGCCTCCACGATGTGCCACCGGCCGCCCGGGCCGAACGCCCGTGCCGGGCGAAGAAAATGTGGTCGCGGGGATGCCAGAACCGGTAGCCAATAGCGGTGTGGTTCTGCCAGGTGAGCACCCGGTCCAGGCGCTCCAGATACCACAGGCACATCGCGGCCGTGACACGGGGCAGCGGCGCGTGCTCGACCGTCTGGCGGAACCGGCCGTCATCGAGGACGCCAGCGGTGACCTTCGCTGATTCCGGCGTCCGCATCGGCCAGCCGACCGCCAGGGGCTCGGGAATCTGCCAGGTAGTCATCTCACGTCCGCCCTGGCGGTCCAGGCTTGCTGGCCACAGCGCAAATGACCTCGCCCGTGTAGACGTAGTCGTCCTCGGCGGCGTCAGCCAGCCGCCTCCTGATGCGCCGCAGACACTCCGCGCGCGCGGGTGTGCCGAGAGACTCAAGCCGGGCACGCGACGTCACCAGCATCTGGTACTCGAAGTGGCTGGGCGCTGGCCAGCGGTACACGAGCCGCTCCTGCCAGGTGCGGACCGATTTGAACCCGGCGGCGTGCAAGAGCTTTCTGACCTTGGGCTCGCTGTCACAGCAGCTGCGGTTTTGCACGGCTGGCAGCGTGTAAGTGGCCGCGCCGGCGCGGGTCAGCTCCCGGTCCCAAATGTCGTCGGCAGCGGGCCAGCGCTCGGCGCCCCACGTGGCCGTGCCCGCCATTCCGCCCGGTCTCAGCACGCGGCATACCTCTGTGAGGCACCGGTCAGGGCAAGCAAGGTGAAAGAGCACGAACGCGATGACGGCGATGTCGAAACGGCCGCTGGGAAGCCCGATTCGCTCTACGTTCATCTGTGCCAGCGGCCCCGGATGCCGACCTCGAGCAAGCCGGAGCATGCCCTCGGCGTTGTCGATCCCCAGCACCCTGGCACGCGGCGCGGCCTGGCGGATCAGCGGCAACAGCGCGCCCGCACCGGTTCCCACGTCAAGCACATCCGTCGCCCGGGCGAGGGCCAGGTGCTCAAGCAGCCGCCGGGCCACCGACTGCAGCACGGGGCTCCATAGGCGGTCGTAGGCCTCGGCCCGCTCGGAATATCGTCTCGCCAGCTCCGCGACCTGCTCGTCGACGGAGGCCCCGCTGGCAGCCGGCTCGCGCAAGACGGGGGAAAACGCGAGGATGTCATCGTTCGATGGGCACACCGACCATCGACCCCCACTCGGTCCAGGAGCCGTCGTAGTTGCGCACCCGCGGGTAGCCGAGCAGTTCGTGGAGCACGAACCAGGTGTGCGCGCTCCGTTCCCCGATCCGGCAGTAGGCCACCACCCCGCCGCCCGGGTCGATCCCCTGCCCGGCGTAGAGGGCGCGCAGCTGGTCTTCGGGGAGGAACTCGCCGGTGTCCGGGTTCACCGCCCGGGCCCATGGGGTGTTCGTCGCGCCGGGGATGTGCCCTGGCCTTTGTGCCTGCTCCTGCGGCAGGTGCGAGTGCAAATCCATCGCGCCAGGCGCGTCCCGCGCGGTGCGCTCGCACAGCAACTGCACCGCCTCGGTGGCCGGCAGCGGATCCACCCGCTGGCAGTTCTCACCTGCGACACCCAGCGGTTCACGACTGATCGCCAGCACAACCAGTGACCCACAGACAGCCAGCAGTTCTTCTACCAGCTCGCCGCACGCCAAAGCAACATGCTCGCAGTTGTCCAAAACAAGCAGCACCCGGCGCTGACCAATCCCTGCCGCCAGAACCTCGGCCGGTGAGCCCGCCTGGCGGCCCCGCAAGCCCAGCGCAGCTTGCACGAGGGAGGGCAGCTCCGCCGTGTCGGCGGCCGCGGCAAGGTCGACGAAACCGACCGCTCCCGCAAAGCCCCGCCGCACCCGTTCAGCCACCTGCAGAGCCAGCCGCGTCTTACCGACTCCGCCGACTCCAGTCAGCGTGATAAGCCGCCGGCTCGTCAGGAGGCCCGCCAGATCGCGGAGTTCACGCCTCCTGCCAACGAACGACGTCAGCTGCGCGGGCAGGCCCCGAACGGGCAGATCGCTAACCGCCATACTCGGCCCGCGACCCTGCATCCCAGGCACCTGGAGATGACGCCGGTTACTCGCCATCGGCCCCCGCCAAGCGTAACCGCCCCGCTCATGCGGGCCGCTTACCCATGATCCTAACCGCCCGGCTCTACGCAAGTCGATCACATGTTCGCTCTCCCCACAAAGCGAGACCAGGCCGGCCGAGCACCAGCATTCACGGGCTAGCCGCGGTCGCTGGCACCCTGGCCGCGATCGTGCTCACCGGGATACTCGTGCGGCGGTGCGTCCGCGTGCTGCGGGCTGACCCACTGGCCCGGACTATCGCCGCGGCCGCGATCACGATCGCGCTGGCAGCGCACGCGCTTGGCGCCTACCGGGGCTTGGCCCGGGGGCCCACGAACATCCGGCTGCTCGACACCACCGCGCCGGCACCAGCCTGGCGTCCTCCAAGATCGTCCTCACCTTCCCGAGCCGGGCGGACTTCGGCCTCAACACGCTCCTCACCCCCGACGGCACCAGGATCGTCACCGTCACCCCGCAGGGGATCACCGAGTTCTCCGCCCGCGCCGGACAACCGATCTTGTGTGAGGACCAGTTCTCCGCTGCTCAGTTCCGGCCGACGGCCCGCAGGAGGTGGACCTGCAGTCCGTGCTGTGGGCAGGCCCAGGCGGGCAGGCGCTGGTCGTCTCGCGCCCGCGGCCCGGCGTGCCGGGCCAGTTGAGGTCCGCCAGTGGCCTGCCGGGCAACTGCTCGCATCTGACCAGGTTGCGCCCTCAGGCACTGCCCCGCAAGAAGCCTGGCCTCAACTGAATTACCGTCCCGGGAATCGAGGCTAACGAAGAGTCCGGCTTTCGGCGTTTTCGTGTGCTGGCGGTGGCGTGCTGGCGCGGGCGATCATGTCGCGCAGCTGGTGGCGGCTGGCCACCCCTAGCTTGGGATAGGACCGGTACAGGTGCGAGCTGACCGTGCGCGGTGACAGGAAAAGCCGGTCGCCGATCTCGCGGTCGGTCAGGCCGTCGCTGGCCATGCGGACGATCTGGCGTTGCTGGGGCGTCAGTTCCCCTAGGGCGTCACGTTCGGCGGGCGCGCCGGTGACGGCCACCCCGGCCGCTCTCAGCTCTGCCTGCGCCCGCTGCGCCCATGACTGGGCTCCTAGCCGCCGGAAGGTTCCCAGGGCTTCGGTCAGGACGGGCTTGGCGTCGTTGATCCGGCGGCCCCGCCGCAGCCATTCGCCGTATTCGAGCCGAAGCTGCGCCCGCTCGAAGGGCCACTGGTCCCCGGCGGGGTCGGCAAGCGCCTTGCCGAAGTGGGCTTCTGGGTTGGATGGGGCGGCAAGGATGCCCCGGGCCCGGGCGATGAGCTGCTCGAGCCGGGGAGAAGCTGTCCCGGCGAGGCGGCTGAGTGCCTGCTCGATGACATCGCACCCTTCCATCCGCCGGTCGGCGCGGACCGCGGCAGCGGCGAGATCTGCCACGCCCAGGTAGGAGGCGTAGTTGTGCAGCGACGTGCCGTTCTCGCTGAACAGCCCGCGGAGCTGGGTGAACGCTTGGAGGTAGCTGCCGTCGGCCAGAGCCGCGACGCCGAGGGCACGCCGGGCCCGGGCGGCAACCAGCCCGCATTCGGCCGGATCAATGGCAGCGAGCGCCCTGGCCGCATGCCGGCGTGCCGCGGCGGAGTCGCCGCGCAGGGCCAGGACGGTGGCGGTGATCACGTCAGCGGACGCGGCGACGATGTCCATCTGGTTCGCCTCGGCCGTGCCGGCGGCCTCGGCGGCGACGTCCAGCGCCTCGTCCCAGCGCCCGGTGTCGATGTATGCCCACCCGAGCACGGTCAGGCCCCCGCCGCTAGTGCCCCGTACGCCGGGAGCCCGGAGCCGCTGCATGACGTCTTGCAGCATGCGGACCGCCAGGTCGGATTCGTCCAGCAGCCACGCGGCGGAACCTACTCGCCACAAAGAGGGCTCTTCGATGGGCGAGCTGGCGATCTTGCGCAGGTACGGGAGGAGCTGGTTTCTGCTGCCGATCGGGTCGGCGCTGGCGCGTATCCAGAGTCTCAGCACGTTGACATCAATGCCCTGGGCCCGGCCGGGAGGCGGCGGACCCCGGCGTTCCAGCAGGCCGAGGGCGCGGCTGACGGCCTGGTGGCTGGCGGGCGTTCCGGACTGGTAGGCGACCGTGGCGGCGCTCCCGAGCGCGTCCCAGGCGAGGGCCGGCTGGTCACGCGATGCCTCTTCGGCGACGGAGATGAGCGCCGACAGCGCGGCCGTGCGCCGACCCGACCAGGCCATCGTCCAGCCGGCAATGCCGCGAGCGGTCAGCCGCAGCTCGGGGTCGGCGGTGACCGCGAGGGCGTGGGTGGCGAGCTCCTGCACCCAGTCCCCCCGGCCGGTCGGAACGGCGGCCGAAGCGGCCGCTACCAGCCGCCGTGCCTGGTCTTCGGGGTCGGGGCTGAGCTCGGCCGCGCGTTCCATGGCCAGCGCTGCGGCGGCCGCGCCGCCGCGGCGCTGCGCCTGGACAGCGGTGGCCTCCAGCATCGAAGCGACGTGCTCGTCCGGTTGCAGGGCCGCGGCGGCCAGGTGCCAGGCGCGCCGGTCGGGCCGGTCGTGCAGGGCCTCGGCTAGCTCGCGGTGCGCTGCGGCCCGCTGCGCGAAGGGCGCAGAGTGGTAGATGGCCGAGCGGACGAGGGGATGGGAGAACTGCAGGCCCGTCCGGTCTACCTTGACCAGGCCCAGTTGCTCGGCAGGCGTCAGCGCCCGCGCGTCTGGCCCGGAAACAGCCGTGGCTGCCGCGCTCAGGTCCGGGCCGTCGGCCACCGCGGCCAGCAGCAGCGCGGCTTGCGTCTGCTCCGGCAGGGCGGCGAACCGGGCGGTGAGGACGGCGCTCAGCCGGTCGGTCAGGGGAAGCGGCTCGGCGGCCCAGCGGCGGCTGGCGGCGGGATCGTCGGCGATCACCTTGGCCAGTTCGATCAGTGCCATGGGATTGCCGGCGGCCTGGGCGAGTACCTGGGCTCGCGCCCGGCCGCGGGGCGGGCGCGGCTGGCCGTCCAGCAGGCGGCCGGCGTCCGCCGCGGACAGCGGCTCAAGATGCAGCTCGGGAAAACCGCGGTCAATGCCGGGGGGCGGGGCCTGCCCCCGGACCCCCACCAGCAGCACGACCCGCTCGGCGTCCAGGCGGCTGCCGGCGAAGGCCAGCGCGTCCAGCGAGCTGCGGTCGAGCCAGTGGGCGTCGTCGGCGACCACCAGGACCGGGGACTGTTCGGACAGATCCGAGAGCAAGGTCAGGACGGCGGCCCCGGTCAGCAGCGGGTCCGGAGCAACAGGGTCCGCAGAAAGACCGAGCGCCCCGGACAGGGCCTGGGCCTGCCGGCCTGGCAGGCCGGCGGCGCTGGACAGCACCGGCCGCAGGAGCTGATGCAGCCCGGCGAACGCGAGCCTGGACTCCGATTCCCGCCCGGTGACCGACAGCACCCGCATGCCCGCCGACCGGGCCCGTTCGGCGGCGTCCGCCAGCAGCACGGTCTTGCCCATCCCGGCCTCGCCGGTGACCAGCAGAACCTGGCTTGCCTGCGGGACCGGATCCACCAGTGCGCGCACCCGGGCCAGCGCGGCGTCCCGGCCGATGATGCCGGCCGGCTGCGGTGCGGGGAGTTCACCGGGACCTGGCATGGCCTGTCCTTTCGGCCAGCGCGTTTCGAAACGCCGTCCCCAGGCTCAACAGCGGCCATGGCCCGGGCATGCCCGCAGCGGGCAAAGTGCAGTCACACCACGGATACCGCTCGTGCCTGCCTGGGAGCCACAGTGATGACCGGGCCGGGAGTTAGCACTGCGAGCATAAAACGATGAGGATCGCGATGTCTTTTGTCACCGTCGGCGGGAGAATTCAGCCGCCATCCGGATCTACTACGAAGATCACGGGTCCGGTTCTCCTGTCGTGCTGGTCCACGGGTACGCGCAAGACGGGCACTCATGGGAAAAGCAGGAGGCCGCCCTGCTCGCCGCCGGGCACCGGGTGATCACCTACGACCGGCGCGGCTGCGGCGCCTCCAGCCGGCCCAGCACCGGATACGACTTCGGCACGCTCGCCGCCGACCTTCATGTCCTGCTCAGCCGGCTCGACCTGCGCGGGGTGGTGCTGGCCGGGTTCGCCATGGGCACCGGGGAAGTGGCCCGCTACCTGGCCGTGCACGGCCCCGAGCGGGTCACGGCGGCCGTGCTGGTCGCGCCGCTGCTGCCGTTCCTGCTCAAGACGAACGACAATCCTGACGGCATTGACCGCAGCGTTTTCGACCGCCTCACGGCGC
>Ga0070706_100001363_pt1 | contig 25972 bp, 27 predicted proteins | sample KBSK5501metaG_FD_65476 | JGI IMG/M metagenome (GOLD analysis project Ga0070706, IMG submission 65476) | Corn, switchgrass and miscanthus rhizosphere microbial communities from Kellogg Biological Station, Michigan, USA - KBS K5-50-1 metaG | ecosystem: Host-associated > Plants > Roots >... | reverse complement strand
AGGGTTGGCACGACTGCCAGTGTCCACAGGCGTGTTTCGTGAATAGCCATCGCCGCTACCAGGGTTTTTCCGGCACCGGTGGGCAGCACAACAACGCCTGCGCTTCCCGCAGCTAGCCAGCGGGTTAAGGCTTCGTCTTGATATGGGCGCGGCTCTAGTTTGAGAGCAGTCTCAAAGGGTAAGGCGGGCCGTTCCTCAAAGGCAACTGTAAAAGGTGTTTGTCGTTTTCGTAAGGCGCTTTTGATGCCGGCAAAGTGTATGGGTTGGGTACGTAAAAAATGGGAGCGTTTGTCGCGTCTCATAGTGGCGAGCAGAGGGGCGGGTAAGGATGTGCCGAAGAGCGTTTTAAGCAGTTCGGGTGTTGGTAGATGCAAGAGTTCCCCTGGAGGGATAATCACGAGGTCGCGCCCTCGGAGGTCAAGGGAGGTCATCACAAAAATCCTTGCTGTTACTTATAAGAATAGGCCAGGAACGATAGTTGATCAGCGCGTCCTGGTAGACGATCTTGCTTTTGCAGCCAATTTGATAAACGCTGCTTCTAGCATTCTTTCTGAGAGCATTATAAGCGGAAAGTGCGATGCTCGTAAAATATGTGACGGAGTTTAAACGTCATTCAGTATTATCAGGCTGTGGTGCGGAGGTGGTCGTTCTCTTGTCTCCGCACCAGCAACCTGCGAACGCACACCTATGCAGCAGGTGCGCCAACGCGTGGACTGCGTGTTTGCAACAACGTCCACCCATTCACGAGGACGAACAAAACGCCGATGATCCAGGCTGTCCAGGCAGCCGAACTGAGCGCGGCAAAGCCCAGCACCCAGGGTGAAATGAACAACAATACACCAAGAATCACTGAGAGTCCCTCAGCGATAGAGGCAGTGCGGGGAAGTGCGAGTGCTCCAAGCGCGAGGATGACGCCGATGCCACCAATGATCCAGGCATCCCAGGAACTCGCTCCATTCGTCGCTGTCCCAAAGACCCACGGTGCGATAAAGAGCAGAACCCCCAGCACCAGTGAGACCCAATCTTGCCAACGTGTCCATGCTTTCATGGTCACAACCTCCTTGATCCCCCTACAACGCGCAGGGGTAAACAGAGAAGCATGTTGGCGGGCACTATCTTGGCCTTCGGTATGTGCTCGTAAACTGTGCTCTTTCGAACCATTGACTGAGTACTCAGCTACTAACTAGTACAACATTTCGCCTATGTTTTATTCCCAGCTTGTGCATCACGATAGCAGAGTTCGTATAACAATTGGTTGACCTGCCAATTTTTGGATGAGCGCCGCTGTCACGATGCTGCAAACCGGTCTTCACTCCTTGACAAAAATAGTATGGCGGCATATAGGCCATGTAGCAGCAAAGGTGATTCGGGGCGCAGGCATCCCGACGCTGCTGGTGTAAGCGGTACATCCCAGGATAAGGTGATATCTCGATGCTCATGACGCTTATATGACGCTTCCTCCTTATACTCGTACCAGAGAGGGCGAGGTGCGTCAGTTGGGGAGTGGTCCAAAACCCTGCCGGCTGGGCCTTCGAGTTAGGAAGCGCGATGTCAGTACCAGACAGAGAAGCGGATGAAAATTCGCTATTTTCAGAAGAAATGCACTTTGTGTATGTCTTTTGTAGAACAAGCATACTGTTAAGAGTGAGAATGGTATGTCACAAGCTTTGAATGGGAAGACGCAACGTGTCCCCAGGTCTCAGCGGCCGGTTGGTCCACATTACAAATGGATAGCGCTCTCCAATACGACGCTCGGTGTCTTGATGGCGGCGATTAATACGAATATCGTACTGATTTCGCTGCCTGCCATCTTCATTGGCATAGGTATTAATCCGCTCGCACCCGGAGAGACGAACTACTTTCTCTGGCTCCTTCTTGGGTATATGGTCATCATCGCGACCTTGCTGGTGACTTTTGGCCGCCTCTCGGATATGCGTGGTCGTGTCCGGCTCTATAACCTGGGCTTTGCCATTTTTACGATTGGGAGTATGCTGCTGTTTCTTACCCCTGGCAGAGGAAATAGTGCCGCACTTGCGTTAATCGTTTTCCGTTTGATTCAAGGGGTCGGCGCTGGTTTCCTGTTTGCAAATAGTACGGCTATTCTCACCGATGCTTTCCCACCACACCAGCGCGGTATGGCATTGGGTATCAACCAGATCGCGACAATTCTCGGTTCGATCATTGGCCTGATCCTGGGTGGCGTGCTCGCTGTCATCGACTGGCGCATGGTGTTCCTGGTCAGTGTGCCATTTGGCCTGTTTGGCACCATCTGGGCCTATCTGATGCTGCGTGAGACCACTTCTCTTAAAGGGCAGCAGAGCATGGACTGGCTTGGGAATATCGCTTTTGCGTTTGGCCTGACCATTTTGTTACTCGGCATCACCTATGGTATTGAGCCATACCATGGCTTGTCGATGGGATGGGGCAATCCGTTGGTGATCGCTGCCCTGATCATCGGTGTGATCCTGCTGGTCATCTTCGTGTTTGTGGAACTGCATGTCAACGATCCTATGTTCCGGCTTGACCTGTTTCAGATTCGCATGTTTGCGGCCGGGAACATCAGTTCTTTCCTTGCCAGTATCGCGCGTGGTGGTCTCCAGTTTATGCTGATCATCTGGCTTCAAGGCATCTGGCTGCCGCTGCATGGGTACAACTACGCGGAGACGCCTTTGTGGGCAGGTATCTATATGTTGCCGCTGCTGATCGGCTTCATTCTGATGGGGCCGTTAAGTGGCTGGTTGTCTGACCGTTTTGGAGCGCGTGGGTTCTCAACTGCCGGGATGCTTATACAGGCGCTGGGATTCCTGGGCTTGACGTCCTTGTCCGCGAACTTTCCCTATGTCTGGTTTGCCCTGCTGCTCTTCTTCCTCGGGATTGGTCAGGGAATGTTCGCGGCTCCAAACACCGCTGCTATTATGAACAGTGTCCCGCCTTCGCAGCGTGGTGTTGCTTCTGGCATGCGTGCAACGTTCCAGAATTCGGCCACGGTCTTCAGTATCGGGATCTTCTTCAGTATCATTTCGGCTGGCCTGGCAGCAGCGTTGCCGGGTGCGCTGATCGGCGGACTCACTCAAGCTGGCATTCATGCTGCGGTAGCGAATCAGATCGCACATTTGCCACCGACAGCGGCCCTCTTTGCGGCCTTCCTGGGCTATAACCCGATGGGGACACTGATCCCTGGCCCGGTGCTGCACGGCTTGTCCGCTGCTAACCAGGCACATCTGTTGGGCAATGTCTTCTTCCCAACGCTCATCTCGTCGCCGTTTCTGGTTGGTATCCGGGCAGTCTTCTATCTGTCCATCGCGCTTTGTGTGATCGCGGCAGTGGCGTCGCTGCTGCGAGGAAAGCGCTATGTCCGTGGGTAGCAAGCGATACAGGGAGAGGCAAATGCTGCTGATGCTGCGGAGAATCGTGGCCAGATTGCTGTTTCCTCGCAAACAAAGCGCTAACCGTTCAAGGTTTCACTCTGTTTTCCAGAAAGCTTCTGGTAGGATCGACTCGAGCCATGTTATGCATCCACCACACGAATCTGCACAAAGGTGCCTTTGATGATCGTGTCGCAGGTCTCTGCATCCGTCACCTGCGCCGTGATCACCGCTGTCCAAATTTGACCTGCTCGTGTTCCACAGAGATCAAAAGCGATAGCGGTCGATCGTGCAGAACGATTCTGAATCCTTCCATGTTGAGCGTGCCAACGCACGAAGAGTGGCTCCCGCATGTCTTGCGTCTCAACAGTGTAACGCCCTGTGATTGGCCCACGAGCGACTTCCTGCTCGGTCACAATGATGCCGAAATCTCCTTTGATCGAAGCTTCCGGATGCCAGTCATGGTCTTCAAGGACAGCTCTGGAAGCGATCCCGACCTCCGGGAAAGATAGCTGGATCTCTTGTAATGATGGTGCGCGTCTTGCAGCAAGCGTCCTGTTCATTTCTGTATGCATCCTCTCTGGCTGCGACTTCCAGCGCCGGTAGAGCAGGGTACCGCAGAATCTTCGCCGCACCACTGCCATGGAAGGCGAGACTGCGTATCAAATCGTCTCTACTGCGCCGCTCTACGTTTCTGTCTCTTTTCTCCTACGAAGGCTGCTTCCTACAAGGCCCTAAAATTACGAAGTGCTCAAGCAGAACAGTGGCCGAAGCAAAGGGATCAGCGTGCCGGTGGACGGAAGTCTTCCGGTTGACCGGGGTACTGTGACACTCCGATGGCGGGCCCAAGCTCGCTCGTTTTCGTACCAAGCCCCTTGGCTTTCTGCTGCAATGTGAAGCAAATGATGTCAACAGCGCTCTCCAGGTCCAGCAGGGACGTATTCAAGACGAGGTCGTACAGATGCGCCTCGTCTGGGTGGTGATGGTACTCCCGCTCCAGATAGCTTGCTCGCTCATGATCTTTCGTGTGGATGCGAGACGTGGCGGTGTGATGATCGACTCCTTCGCGTTGCATCACATAGGCCACGCGTTTTTCAAACGGGGCAATGACGCGGACGTGCAAGACATAGTGCAGGTCAGCCAGGATCACCTGCGATGCTCGTCCGACGATCACCACATGGCCTCGTGCAGCAGCGGCCCTGACAATCTTATCCTCTGTCCTCCAATAATCCTCAGCCGAAAGAAATGCTTCTGGTGGAGCATTTACCATGTAAGCTGGATAGAGGTTTTGCATGAAGTTGAGGAGCTGTGAGACGATTCCTCCGGTAGACTCATCATGCGCCTCGGCCTCCTCTTGACTCGTGCCCATCTCGAGGGCGGTGCGTTCCACAATGGCGTGGTCGATCAAGACCCACCCCAGGCGCCTGGCGAGACGGGAGGCAATCTCCCCCCCACCGCTGCCATATTCGCGTGAGATCGTGATGGCACGCATGCGATTGCTGAGATCGCGCTCATCGTTCATGATCTGTTCCTCCAGTCTGGATAGAACCCTCGCTCGAGTGGAGGTCTGGTGACCCACTCATGTCTCTTACTCGCAAACTACTAAGGTGGCTTACTACAAGGACAAAAAAACTTATCACTTCTCCGACGATTCCCTCTTCTCATTGCTCTCGTATATGCTATGGTGCCTTACTACCTATTCATATTATAAGCTGCCATACTATCTTTGTCAAGAGCATTGCATTCCTCTGAGAGTTTTTGCAACACAGCCACCCTTACCGGATTTATGCTGCTGCGAACGTTTGTGGTTCTGGCAATGTCTCGTGATGCTTGTGCGCTGAAGCAATAAGCGCCTCGAGCGCTTCTAGTCCGTGCTCCAATGCCTCAGCGTACGTCTCACCATGGGTGACCGGTCCGAGTACGCGCTCGGCTCGCTCCCAGTCAGGGAGCCGCACGAGGTAAGCTTGATCTTCATCGGACCACTGGATCAACAGTGAGTAGTGTAGTTCACTCATGGCTTGTGCCTCCCTTGCTGTTCTTGTGCTTCTTGAAGCTTCCGCATCGCTGCTCGTATCTCACGCTCCTGATAAGGCTTGGCGTCGGCACTATCCTTGCCCACAAGGTTCACGCTTATGCCTGGGACCGGTCCTGCTATCTTTGAGAAGTGATTTCCAATAACTATGTTATCAGAACGCGCTGTTGATCTGGATGCGTTACAATATTCCCCACTATTGTTAACATAAATCAGCAACCTCTATAACCTCTTATTCCGACCTTCAACGCTACTGCGTAGCTACGACTTCGTCGTCAGTCGGTCGGCAAGGTAGTACCTGAACGATATCTTGGTAGCTAATAAAGTGTCCATCTTGTTTGCTATGTTCCTGGTCAATAATCCACAGTATAACGTAACCAGCATCCTTGACGATAGCTTCCACTTCTCTACATTGTTGCATATTGTAGTAGATAAGCCTTGTACCAACTGGTAACGGTCTCTGATCTTGTGTTGCCATCTGCTCGTGCTCCTTTATGCTTGCATCTCTGCGTTTTGATGCTGATATGCTCTATCACATACGTTATAGCCTATCTGAGTGAGCACGTCAAGGCTTTAACCTGTTAGAATACCAGGAAACGATAGGGCTATGAGAGGCTTATGATTAGGATACGATTAAAAGAGGTGTTGCAAGAGAAGAATATAAGCATGAGCAAGCTATCAAGAATGTCGGACCTATCGTTTAGTACCGTCTCACGCATTATTAATGATAAATCCTATTCCCCTACCATTAACACATTAGAGCGTATAGCTAAGGCTCTAAATGTTCCTCTATCTGAGTTATATGAAGAAACACCAGACTCAGACTAACTTCCCCCAATAAGTCCTAAATTCAGAGAAGCTACGGTTCTGCCCCGCCCTCAGCTCCTGTCAGGCTAGGCGAGGGCTCGCCAGATGATGGCATGGGCCTGGCTATCATGTCACGCAGGTTCACCCGCGTGTAGATGCCGCCGACCACTGCGAGTAGCCCCATACCGGTGAAGATCGTATCCACCGGGCCGAACGAAATGCCCAGCACGTTCGCGTGGAAGCCGCGCAAGACCGTGCTCACCAGGGACCCCGCCAGGGCAACCGAGAGCAGCGCCGCCAGCCGGCCCACTGGATTGATGACCGCTGTGACCCGGCCCACGAATTCGCGCGAGGTGCTATCGAGGGCGAGTGGTCCAGCCGTGACGAGAACCGCTGTGGTGGAGACACCGAAGAGGAATGCCGCGGCCAGGGCGGGATAGAGGCTGGTCAGGTGCGACATGATGATCACGAAGAGTCCGGAAGTGACCAGGGCGACCCACAGCAGCCGCGCCAGGCCGATCCGCTGACCGACGACCGCCACCAGCACTGCACCCACCACAGCGCCGACGCCGAAATCTGCTCCCAGCAGCCCGTAGTCTCTGGCGGGGGCGTGTAGATTCTGGGTAATGAAGAAATAGCCCAGGGATTGCAACGCACCGAAGCCCAGCCAGGTCAGCACCTCGGCGACCAGGATGGTGCGCAGCACCACGTGGCCGGCGACATAGCCCACTCCATCCAGGAACTCGCGCGAGAAGTGGCCGGTCTCGCCAGGCGCCAGGCTGTGGGCCGAGGGCGGCGCCTGGATGGCGAGAGTCGCCAGGAACACGACCACGAATGAGAGCGCGTTGAGCACGAGTGCCCACACCACGCCCAGGCCGAAGACGAGCACGGCGGCCACCGGTGGCCCAATGATGACCGCGAGGCCCTGGATGGCCTGGAACGTCTCGAGCGCCTGGTCCTGCCGCGCCTGCGGGACAATGTCCTTAATAAGGGCGAGCTGGGCCGGGATGAAGAACTGGGCGAAGATGGCGAGCAAGGCCACGTCGGCGTAGACGACACCGAGTCGCCAGGAGAGTGGGAGCTGCACGTGGCCGATCAAGGGCAGCGAGAAGTCCGCGGCGGGCAGTACCAGCAGCACCGCGAAGATAGCCTGCAGGGCCGCCATGGCGATCATGGTCTGCCGCTTATCCCACCGGTCTACGAACACGCCCGCCAGGGGGCCCGCCACGATTTGTGGGATGGCGGCCGCCAGGACGACGCCACTGACGGCCAGCGGTGCCCAGGATTGGCCCGCGACCAGGTAGGAGGCCACCCAGAGTACGAGGGCGGTATCCCAGGCATAGTCTCCTACGCTGGAGATGGCCTGCCCCCACCAGAGCCAGGCGAAGTTCGGATTGATGAAGGCCGCACTGGCAAGATGTTCCAGCCGCTGGCCCAGGGATACAGCGGGCGGCGTGGCCTGAAGCGGTGAGGTTGGGGCAGGACACCGCATGGGCGCGCCAACTGGACGGAACGGAAGACGCCCGTTTGGCCGTTCGGCCTCGGGGAGAACGCCGCTGGCTGGCTGACCGGGGCGCCCTCTCTGCTCTTTGGGTGAGGTCTCCATGTAATCGAATCTCCTTTGAGATAGAGCGTTCCTCGCGCAAGGTTGCGAAAATCGGCATTTATCGCAAACCTTGCTGACAATGTTGAGCCGCGTTTACCTTACCCGGATGAATCGCGGTTGAGGTTCATAGCTCTCTGTCCCCTCATTTTGCTTCTGTTAAGGAGGCAAAGACGCGCTCGGGTGTCATCGGGATCTGCGTCATCCGCACGCCGACCGCGTCCCTGATGGCATTGGCGATGGCCGCGGCCACCGGCACCACGGGCGGTTCGCCCACGCCTTTGGCGCCAAACGGGCCAAGCGCAGACGGCACCTCTACCAGGAGCGGTGTGATGGCAGGCGCGTCCTGGCTGTGCGGTAGCGCATAGTCCATCAGCGACGAAGTGAGCAATTGTCCGTCTTCGTCGTATACCATTCCCTCCAATAGCGCCCAGCCGATGCCCTGGACCACTCCTCCGTGGATCTGCCCCTCCACCTCCGCCGGGTTAATGGCGCGCCCAACGTCCTGGGCCGCCACGTAGTCGAGCACGCGCACCTCGCCCGTCTCAGAATCAACGGCGACCTTCGCCAGGTGCGCGGCGAACGCCGGCGAGGAGACGCGATTGGCCGAGCGACCACGACCGAAGACCGGCTCGTAGGGAGCGCCGAAGCGCATCGAATCCGCTGCGATCTGCTGCAACGTGATATACTTTTCTGGCACTCCCTTGACCATCACCTTTCCATCCCGCATCTCCATGTCTCCGGCGGATGCCTCCAGCATCTCAGCCGCGATGGTGAAGATCTGGGTGCGCGCGTCACGTGCCGCCGCCAGCACCGCTGATCCCACCGTGTAGATCGTCTTGCTGCCGGCAGAGAGGCCGCTGTAGGGCATAGAGTCGGTACTATCGTGTGTCATATTCACGGCTTCGGTCGGCAGGCTCAACTCTTCTGCAGCGATCAGGGCCAGCGAAGCATCTGAACCGGAAACATCGACGCTGCCTACCACCACGGTAAACGTGCCGTCTTGCTCCAGCCGGCAGAGGGCTGCGGCAGGCTCCGTTCCACCTTGCCAGCCCCCAACGGCGAGGCCGATCCCGATCTTCCAGCCCTTCAGTGCCTCCGGCGCTTGCTGCCTGGCCTGCTCGCGCTGTGCCCACAATGGGTGCTGCTGGATCCGCTCAAGGCATTCGAGCAGGCCGATGCGCGGCCAGTGGCCACGCATGAGATTCGGGTCGCCCTCTTTGAGAGCATTGATGCGACGGAACTGCAGCGGGTCCATCTCCAACTGCTGGCAGAGTTCCTGCACAGTCGATTCCAGGGCGAAATAGGCCTGCGGACCTGACGGGGCGCGATAGGCACCAGTACCAGGCTTGTTGGTCTGCACCACGTCGCTGCGGATATCCAGGTTGGGACAGCGATAGACCCCGCCGAAATGGAAGCCGCTGAAGCCGGTCAGAGGATTGGGGTAGGCGCCTACATCAAGAATCATCCTGGCCTGGATAGCGGTGAGCGTCCCGTCCCTCTTCGCGCCGAGTTTGATGGTGATCACCGTTTGTGGCGCCGGGTTCCCGGCCAGCAGGTCTTCCTGGCGTGTGTAGACCAATCGTACCGGCTTGCGCAGGCGATGCGCTACTGCCGCTGCCAGCGGCTCAAGCAGCGTCTCCTTCCCGCCGAATCCCCCACCAATCGGCACAGGCTCGACGCGCACCTGCCGCTCAGGCATCTTGAGTGCCTGGGCGACTGCCGAGCGCACATTGAACAGGCCCTGCGTGCTGGGCCAGATCACCAGGTGATGGCCGGATGAGCTTGGCGCGACGGTGACCGAATGTGGCTCCATATAGGACTGGTGGACCGGGTGCGTCCGATAGCGGCATTCGACTACCACCTCGGCCTCGCGCAGACCAGCCTCGATATCCCCCCTCTTCAGAGGAGGTGTCGGGCTGACATTCGGCGAAAGCCCGTCTCCCTCGACCGGTACGGCTTGAGGAATGCCGGTGTGTCCTTCTCCAGCAGCAGCTTCGAGCGGACGGCGAGAGCGGGCAGGAGGTGAATCTGGCTGCGTGGCGGCTTCGGGATCGATGACAGCAGGCAGCGGATCGTACTCGACCTCCACGGCGTCGGCTCCATCCTGGGCGCTCGCCTCCGTCTCGCCGACCACGATGGCTACAGGGTGTCCGCACCACACTACTTCATCCTGCGCCAATGGAGATTGCGCACGGGAGAGCAGGTTCACCTGGGCCATCTCCAGTGTTTCAGCAGTAAAAGCAGCCACAACACCTGGTATGGACAGGGCGGCCGACGTATCGATGTTCAGAAGACGCGCATGGGCATACGGGCTGGTGACCAGGCGTGCATACAGCAGACCCGGCAGTGCCTGATCTCCCGCGTAACGCGCCCGACCGGTCACTTTATCGGGCCCGTCCTGGCGGGGGAGCGACGTGCCAACCAGAACAGGTTGCGCTTGCCGTTGCGTTGTTTGCATCAAAGGGAAAATCCCTCCTTCTCTCTATTAGAAACTTACCCTGGCGTTTGTTGGTGAGCTCGTTCGATAAAAATTGACGTATTTAACTATTGTGTGTATGAAAGTTATGCCCTGACCCGCGTAAGCAACCTCTGAAATGATTCAACAACTTCTTGTCCGCTCAAGTCAAGTAGTTCTGGGTCGGTCGCAAGGCAATCGCATCTAAATAACCCCATCAAGAGCAATGAAAGGAGGAGGTGATAAAATAGGTCGAAAAAGCTGGAGACAATGTGATGGAAGAGAACGACCTGCGAGACCTGGAAAGCATCTTTGCGCAAGTGGAAGACCCTCGAATGGAGCGAACCAAGCTGCATCGATTACGGGATATCATCATTCTGGCGATCTGTGGAGTCATTTGCGGAGCAGAAGGATGGGTTGAAATCGAGGAATTCGGGAAAGCGAAAGAAGCCTTTTTTAGGGAATGGCTCGATTTGGCCAATGGCATCCCCTCTCATGACACATTTGGCCGGGTCTTTGCCCTCATCGATCCGAAACAGTTTGAAGCCAGTTTTGTGCGGTGGGTCCAGGGAATCAGCAAGACAGTCAAGGGAGTGGTGGCGATCGATGGCAAGACGGCTCTCGCGCTCCCATGATCGGGCAGCAGGCAAGAAAGCGCTCCATCCCTTCCTCGCCTGGGCTGTTGAAAATCGGTTGGTTCTGGCTCAATTGGCAACCGAAGAGAAATCGAATGAGATCACAGCAATCCCTCTGCTGTTACAGCAGTTAGCGCTTAAAGGGTGTATTGTCACCATTGATGCCATGGGGACACAAAGCAAAATCGCTGAGCAGATCATCGAGCAAGAGGGAGACTATGCCTTGGCCCTCAAAGACAACCAGGGGAACCTGTACGAAGAGGTCAAGGCGACGTTTGCGCTGGCTGAGAAAGAGGCATTTGCCCAGGTGCAGGCAGAGTCGGATCGCAGGGTGGAGAAAGGGCATGGGCGGCTGGAAATCCGAGAGTATTGGACGATTCGCGACGCCGAGATTCTGGACTATCTGGACCCACAAAAGAAGTGGAAAGGCTTGCAAGCTCTTGGGATGGTTCGAGCCGAACGACGCATCGATCAAGAGATAAGCCGAGAAACTCGTTACTTTTTGCGCAGTTTCCCCTCGGTCCAGACCTTCGCCCACGCGGTCCGAAGCCACTGGGGAATTGAAAATAGCCTGCATTGGGTGCTGGATGTCGCGTTTCGAGAAGATGACTCACGCGTTCGACAAGGCCATGCTGACGAAAATCTGGCCGTGTTACGCCACATCAGTCTCAATCTGTTGCGAAAGGAGAAATCGTCTCGCGTCGGCATCCATGCTAGGAGGCTCAAAGCCGGATGGGACAACGCTTATCTTCAGCTCGTTCTGGATGGGGTTAATTAGATGCGATTGCCCTGGGGTCGGTCGTCTCTGCAAGCTCGCTGAGAACCTGCCGGGGAGTCTTCGGATACTCATGCGTCAAAAAGCGGTGACAGGCCTTGAAGATCTTCTTTGCCTCGGTGGTATCTAGCATGCGTTTCTTCCTTTCCCGCTGCTTCATGCAGTCTAACAATTATCATACCACCTTTCCTCACAGTTCTATCTCAGTCACTGCACAGGTCTGGCTCATCTTCACGAGGTATGCTTCTCAACGGAATGGCAACGGGTTCCTCGATCTCCCGCGTGCTCCTGCATCGGAGAAGACGGTCGGCGGTTGACGCCCTGGGGAGCGATGGCGCTCAGAAGCCACTCCGAAATACCTGTCGTTACCACGATACTACAGACTTCAAGGAGGTTTAGCATGGGTCCAAACGATGTTGAGTTAGTCCGCGCCTATACGAGAGAACCTGGAAAGCAAGTCGCAGATATCACCTTTCCTGTGACCAGCGACTTCGAAGTCATGGTTGACGCTGAGGCTGGATCGGCCATCCACAGTAGCGGAGCGCAGTTCCTCACAGGCGTTCTCGTGAGAGATCTCAGCGCCAATACCATTATCCCTGCGACACCAGTGCAGGCGAGCTCTGGGGCCCTGAAATCGAACGCATGGCCGGAACCGTACCGGGCCTTCAGGTACACCATCAAGGCGGCAGACCTGAATAACCGGGAAAATCACGTATGTCAGATCATCGCGTTCCTCAATGTGGGGGTGAGCAACCAGGATTCGTCCTTTGCGCTCAGCCCGCTGTTTATGTTGACCAAGCCGTAAGGCCCATCTGGCCTGTGCCAGCGCGCTGGCCGTACTCAGCGGAGTGGGGTACGACCGGCGTTGTTTCACAGGAGGGATGAGATTCAAAAGGAGGTAGGCCATGTATTATCGTGTTGCGATCCAGGTGGATGAAAGAGACTGGCGGTGGGTATCAACCGTCCTGAGTTCGCTTGATACCATCTTTCGCTTTCTTCGACTATACCACGCTTTTCCGCAAGACCGCCTGCGGGTGTTCTCGTCCTCCTCACGCGAAAGCCTGCATGAGCAGCTCGCGCGCGAGAATAGCGGAAGGGAATCCCACTCGGTCACGGCAGCGCAATTCCTGCGCGAGCGGCTGCCCTCTTCAGGAGAGGGGACGCGAGCAGCGCCAGCGCGGCAAACTCGAGAGGGCCAGGAGGCAGCAACCTGTCGCGATGTCGGCTCATCCCTATCATCTGGCAGCGACATGAGGTCCCGGCGCGTGGAGAGTGCCCATGGACTTGATAGCCGCCGACTGGAAGTAGAACGTGGGGTAGGGAGCGATCATGACCTTCCTTACCAGTTCACGTTCCCTCACCTGTGGCTACAAGCCCTCGCCTGGGCTGAGCTCCTCGCGAAAGTTCAGTGTGGGTTAGAGCCGTGAGCCGTAGGCATGACAAATACGCTGCCCTGGAAGTCTCCTGGGGAAAAATATGGCAGATACCACCACTTCACACATCTATGCTATACTCCCATTGTGACCAACGCAACTTGACCTTAGATCGGCAGCGAGCATCGAAATGAAAGCGGTCATACAGACACGGCGGCCAGCGCAGGCAAAGCGAACCTATCCCCGTTCGCTCCGCCTGCGGTTACTTCTTTGGTACGGCTCACTGATTGCCGTTGCCCTGGGTTTTTTTGCGCTCCTCTTCCTGCTCCTGACCACCGATGCGATTGATGCGAGTGTGAGCAGCGCGCTGCGGGCTGAGGCGCGAGTGGCCATGCTGGACGCGCTGGGTGACCTGTCGGCTGACCCGCCCTACTGGCCGGGTCAACTCACGATGAGCATTATTGATACGTATCGTGATCCGGGCGTCGCAGTCGAGGTGATGGATACGCAGGGCCGGGTGCGCTACCTCTCGACGAGTGGCGCGCGTATTCCACTCAGCAAAGAGACAAGTCGGAGCGTTCTGGCTGGTCAGTCTCCAGTGCTCTATGATGCCACCGTGGATGGTCAACATGTGCGCGTGGAGGCGCTCCCCATTCGAGCCCCGGTCAACGGCGTAAGCGGGAATGCCAATGGCGTGCCGGCGGGTAACGGCCCGGTGATCGGGGTGCTGCTGGTCGCCAAGTCGCTCTCCGATGTCGATGCGACCATGCTGTTGTTACACGCGCTGCTGCTGGTCTCAGGAGTCGCGACGCTGCTGGGAACGCTCGTAGCGAGCTGGCTCATCGCGACACGGGTGTTGCATCCCCTGTCGGAACTAGTGACGACGGCGCGCTCCATCGCCACCTCGACCGCGCGCGGCACGCGCCTGGGCAATTTGAGCCAGCGCGTGCCGCAACCACGCGGGCGTGACGAGATGGCGCTGGTGGTCGAGACGTTCAACGAGATGCTCGCCTCCCTGGAAAGCGCGACGCAGGCGCAGCGCCGTTTTGTGGCTGATGCCTCGCATGAACTTCGCGCGCCGCTCACCACCATCCAGGGCAACCTCGCCTTCCTGCAACGCCATTTCGATGAGTTACCTCTAGAGGAACGCCGCACCATGCTGATCGATGCCCACCAGGAGACGTTACGGCTCGCGGAACTGGTCCAGGAACTCTTACTCCTGGCACGCGCCGATGCCAGCATCGGTACCCCACGCGAAACACAAACGGTGGAGAATGCGGCGCAAGAGCGTCTGCGCCGCGAGCCACCTGTCGAACTGGATCGCGCCGTCCTCCAACTGGTGCGTCAACTGCGTAAGCGACTGGACGTTGAGGGATCCCCGTTGAAGCTGGAGGTTGGCCACATCGAACCGGTGCGTGTGCGCGGCGATGAAGAGAGCCTGCGCCGGGTCACGCTGATCCTGCTCGACAACGCGCTCAAATATACACCAATTCGCGACGAGGAGGGTATGAGCCGCGTCACCGTCTCGCTGGAACAAGCCGACGGACAGGCCGTGCTGCGCGTGCGCGATACCGGCATCGGCATCGACCCCGACGACTTGTCGCACATCTTCGAGCGTTTCTACCGGGCTGACCCCGCACGCTCGCGCCAGGGAACCGGGCTGGGACTACCCATCGCCAAAACGCTGGTGGAGCAGGAACTGGGCGGTCGCATCTCCGCTGAGAGCATCCCTGGCAAGGGTAGCACATTCAGCGTCTGGCTGCCCCTTGCCTGAGCCGAACGTTCAGGTCAGATCTATCTCGTCTCTCGCGGCCTTGACCAACCAGCATACCCTTTAGCGAGGGTGAGCCTGAGGAGAACTTTTACTCAGTGAGTTGCATCTGAGAAATATGCTCCTCAGGTCTGTCTCAGACTCGTCTCAGGATCTCCTCACAGAGCTATGTTATACTTCTCATAGCAGGAGGGAGACACACGAACAGCGATGTTAGAGCGACGGATACTGTCTCGCTTCTTGTACATACTGCTCTTCGGCGGAGCAGTGCGGAGGAAGATTGATGAAGGCGCACATGCTGATCGTTGACGACGATCCACGCATTACGAACCTGCTGCGGCGCGTCCTGGCCTATGAGGGGTACAGCGTGACCACTGCGACCACCGGCCAGGAGGCCCTCAACCGCGTGCTGGAACGCCCACCCGATCTGATTATCCTGGATATTATGTTGCCGGGGCTGAACGGGCTGGAAGTGGCCCAGCGGCTGCGCGTGGCAGGGGACAGCATTCCCATCCTGATGCTCACCGCTCGCGACACAGTAGCGGACCGGGTGCAAGGATTGGAGACAGGCGCAGATGATTACCTGGTGAAACCGTTTGCCCCCGAAGAACTGGTGGCGCGCGTGAAGGCGCTGCTGCGCCGCAGCCAGGAGGAGCGGCACGAAGTCCTGCGTTACGGTGATGTCGAGCTGGATACGGGCACGCGCGTGGCGCATCGCGGCGCGCGCGAGATAGAACTCTCCCCTACCGAGTACGAGTTACTCGCCCTCTTCCTGCGTCGCCCACGCCAGGTGCTCACCCGCGAGATTATTCTGGATCGCGTCTGGGGCATGGACTTTGAGGGGTCCTCCAATGTGATGGAGGTCTACGTGGGCTACTTGCGCAGCAAGCTCGAAGCCGAGGGCGAGCCGCGCCTCATCCATACCGTGCGCGGCGTCGGCTATGTCTTGAAGGAATAGGGCCGATCACCGGCAAAAAACATCCCTCGTTATGCAGCGCTTTTACGACTGGCGGCGCGAGAATCGCGTAGGCGGAGGAGAACATCTGCCGCGATGATGATGGCAAATGTCAGCGCGGGCAGGGCAAAGCGCGTCCAGGGGAGCTGCTCGAGCAGAGGGTGCAAGCGGGTATCGTCGAGGATCATGTTGGCCGCCGTCCATGCCAGTACCAGCGCGGCTACATCCAGCAGCCACGAGAAACGTCCGATCAATTCTGCAACCAGCGCGCTGCCGAGCAGCAGGAGCGCGATACTGAGCAGCAATCCCGCTGCCAGCAGCGGCAGATTGCCTGCTGCTAATGCGCCAATCGCCAGCACATTATCCAGGCTCATCGTCACATCTGCCACCAGAATGGTCAGCAGCGCCGCCCACAGGCCGCGCCCGTCGGAAACGCTCTTCTCTGCGCCCGGCTGACTCTCTCGCGCCATCCCCGCCTGTCGCGCAGAGTTCGCCGGTTCGGTGTGCATCTTGCTCCGATCCATCAGCAGCCGTACCGCGATAACCAGCAGCAGAATCCCTCCAATGGCCTGGAGCAGTGGGAGCCGCAGCAAGAGTGTCGCGCCGACAGCAAAGACAATGCGCAGGATGATAGCGCCGCCGCCACCCAGGGCGATGGCGGACCAGCGCTGCCGTCTCGGCAGTCCAGCCGCCGCTGCGCCGATAACCAGCGCGTTATCACCACTCAAGACCAAGTCAATCAGAATAATGCTGCCCACAGCTCCCAGAAATTCAAGCACGTCGTGTCTCCTTTAACGCTTATCGTACAACCGCGCGCCCGGCCCTGCAGCGAGCAATGCGGCGTCCCATCTTCGCGCGCCTGCCAAATACTCGCCAGGCGAGGAACAGGAGAACCAGCAGACCGAGAAAGACCCAGCCTCCGCGTACGATCAGGATTTGCAGGCGATCAATCTCCGCCGCCAGAAAGTAGCCAAGCGAGCAGAACGCGGCATTCCACACGGAAGCCGCCACCAGTTCGTATCCCAGAAAGCGCCGGTACCGCATCCCGGTCATCCCCGCGCTCAATGCGACGAACGAGCGTAATTGCCCGATCAAGTGTGAAATGAGGATGGCTTTCCCTCCATGTTTCGCGATCAACCTGCGGGCCAGGCGCAGTCGCCCGGCCAGCCGGATGCGCCGCCCAGGCTTGCTCGCGCTCCACCTGTCAGCAACGCGAGCCAGGACGAGTCGCCCAAGCACGTAGTCAATATGATAGCCGAGTACAGTGCCAAGCGAGGCCAGGACGATTACCCACCCCAGATTCAGGCTGCCCAGGCGAGCATACACGGCTCCCAATAGCGCCAACGAGTTGCCGGGGAGCAGCAGGCCGAGGAGCGCGGTGTTCTCACCCAGCGTCCCCAGGAACACGCTAAGGTATCCATACTGGTCGTAGAAGGTGCCGAGGAGCTTGATCCATTCATTCAGCGGCAGAGTTGGCATCGCGCGTTTCTCTCTCCTCTTTTGATGATCTGCCTCTGTGTAAAGCGCTGGTTGTCATGTCTAACGTAAAACGTGCGCCCTTGCTTGCCATAGTCATGACGCTTCGATGTCATCCTGCTGTGCGAGCGGCAAGGCGAACCAGAACGTCGCACCGTCTCCCTGCGCGCTCTGCAGGCCCACCTGCCCGCCGTGTTGCTCGATGATCGTGCGGCAGACATACAACCCGAGACCAAGGCCACACCCGAACTCGCCTTGCTCGCTGATGCCAGGGACGCGATAGAAGCGTTCCCACACGCGCTCGTGTTCCTCCGCTGGAAGACCCGGCCCTTCGTCCCGCACCAGCACGCGCGCCTGCTCGTGTTCGATGCGCACACAGACAGTGATCGGTCGATCCGGTGGCGAATATTTCAGCGCATTGGTGAGGAAGTTGGTGACCACCTGCGCGAGGCGGTTCGCGTCGCCGAGGACGATGATGTCCCGCCCGGCTGGCAGCTCCAGGTGAATGGAGCGTTCGCTGGCCACCTGGTGCTGATCTTCTACTGCTTCCTGAACAATGTCTACGACATTGCAGCGCGCCATGAGCAACGTCAATGTCTGCGCCTGAATGCGCGAGATATCGAGCAGGTCGTTGACCAGGCGGTCCTGCACGGCGACCTGCGCCTTTGCTCGCTCGAGCAAGGCCTGAATCGAAGCAAAATGCCGTAGATCACCCGGTTCTGGTAGTTCTGTCGCAACGAGTCGTTTTACCTTGCGGTCCGCCAGTTGCAGGCTGCCTCGCATCACGGTCAGTGGGGTTTTCAGTTCGTGGCAGATGATGCCGAGATAGGTTTGCAGAAGCCGATTCGTTTCACGCATGGCAAATTCACTGGCATGTGCTTCCGCGTTTTGTTGCTGGAGCTGTACCCTCGCCAGCAGGAGCGAGGTCAACCGGGCGAAGGTTTGCGCCAGGGTGATTTCATGCGAACTGTAGGAATGCTCACGGCTGCCGTCATCGAGGCAGAGTAACCCGAGCAAGCGGTCTTCAACGCACATGGGAACCACGAGGACTTCCTGGACATAGTAAGGGAGCACAGGCGTGTACAAGGGCAGGGACATTCCATCAAGCAGCAGCGCCTCGTCGCGCTTGAGAGAGGCGACAAGCTGCTCATTGCCAATATGATCGATCAGGTTGGGTGAGCTTGCAATCCGCTCGCGCCATTCCTGCTGCTGCTGAGACGTGAACCCGGTGGCAGCGACAAGAGAAAGCACATCTTCCTGCGGGTTAACGGTCAGCATTGTGGCATGCTGACTCTCAACCACCTGTGTTGCTAGCTCGACGAATCGTTGTCCGATCTGTTCTGAGAGAGCCGTGGAGGTGGAGGCATCTTGAGGCTGTGCTGGAGCTTGTACCAGCGTCTGTGTCACTGCTAGTAACGCGCGCAGCGCATCGTTGGTTCGCCGCTCGAGTCGTCGCCGCTCGGTGACATCGCGATAGATCAGCACGGCATACTCGATCTTGCCGCTGGCGTTCCTGATAGGTGCGCCGCTCGCGTTGAAGATCACCGCACGCCCATCAGGTGTATGGACCAGCACATCGGCGGCTTTCGCGCCCGTCAGATGCTCGCCACGAAACAGCCGCCCGAGGAGTTCCCTTCTTTCCGGGACAGGCTTCCCCTGCTCGTCGCGCTGCGTCGCCTGGAGGAGCAGGGCGTGGCCCTCGCGTTCCTGCTGTTGCACTGGCAGTGAGTGAATGCCGAAAAGCGAACGTGTGGCATGGTTGACGTGTTGCACCTGTCCTTTCCGGTCATAGACCACCACGCCATCGCTGATCGCCTCGAAAGTGGCCTCGAGCTGGCGCATCTGTAATACCGCTTCCTGCCTGGCTTCCAACGCCCGGACTCGCGCGGTTTCGCGCTGCTGTGTCAGGACAGCGACGACGATGCCGACCGCCGCGAAGGTGAAGATCTGTACCAGGCCATTCCATCCGTAACTGCCCAGGTTGCCGAAAGGCGGCACATAGAGATAGTCAAGCGCCAGCACACTGAGCGCTGTAGTGAAGAGGGCCGCGCCTACCCCCCAGCAGAGAGCCACCAGGACGACGACAAACAGGAGCAAGAGCCCAGGAAACGAGAACGGGAAGAGCAGACGCGCTTCTACCAAACCGATAGCCAGGCTCAGGCCGACCAGCAGCAGACCGACCGGGTAGCCGATAAGTGGATGTCGCCAGCGCGGCGCATACGCGAGCGAGCGTTGATGCCAGCCTACCAGGCGTTGCAGTGACATAAACCAGCGAGGCTGATGATGGGCGAGATGCATAGGATACTCCTTAGGTAATCACGAACAGTTTTAGCGCCAAGTTTGACACGATTGTGGCTCCATGCAGATGCTCTCCTATGGCGCTAATAGCACTATAGGGTATGAGCATGAGATATCCCTGTGAAATATCTGAATTAAATCTGAGAATAATGGTTTCTACTCAGCCTGCCTATCTCGTTGCGCAACCCGTGGGAATGAATGTCCCAATCGGATATATCCTCAGCCTTGAGACTATAAGGCGTTTTCCAGGCAAGCTAGGGGTAAAATTGTGTATGCTTATTACAGCAGAGTTTTGTATAGCAGAGACATTTTATTAGCAGGTCGTTATAAGACCTGCAAGCTGAAGGAGGCTCATACCTGAATTTTACCCAAATTCTCACTTATGTAGGCTTATTTCTCGTTCTCATTGTAACCAGAAATTCGTTCCCTCTCTCCAGGAACAGAATTAGTGGACTCACTGCACGTTTCGATTGCGCTCGTCGCTCGCCATGAGGCGCCTCAGTCGTCGATCGCCTGGTAGGCCGAGGTCCAGAAATCGAGGCAGACGTCCGGTGGACTGGGGGAAGTCCAGGCGCGTTGGGTCATCAGGATGATGACCATCTCCTCCCTGGGGTCGGAATACCAGGAGGTGCCCAGGCCGCCGTCCCAGCCGTACTTGCCGGGCACCGCCGCCACGTCATCGCGCCTGGTGACCACGGAGACGCCGAACCCCCAGCCGTGGCTGTCAAAGTAGCCAGGGACCAGGCCGGACACCGCCTTCTGCTCGGGTGTCAGCTGGTCGGTCGTCATGAGTTCGACCGAAAGCCTCGATAGGATGCGTTCGTTGCCGTGTTTGCCCTGGGAAAGCATCATCTGACCGAAGGCCAGGTAGTCGTCGATGGTGGAAACCAGTCCCCCAGCTCCCGACGGGAAGGCAGGCGGACGGCTCCATTGGCCGCCCCTGTTCTCGTCATACACCGTAAGCTTCCCGCTCGTGGGGTCGATCCAGTAGCTGGTTGCCAGCCGGTCGAGCGATGTCTCCGGCACGCTGAAACCAGTGTCCCGCATTTCGAGCGGCTCGAAGAGGCGTTCGCGCAAGAACGTCTCAAGTGGCTGACCCGAGGCGCGCGCAATCAGCACGCCCAGCACGTCGGACCCCGTGTTGTACATCCACTGCTCCCCCGGCTGATGCATGAGCGAAAGCTGTCCCAAGCGGCGCATCCACTCATCGGGCGCAGGCATGCTCGATGGACTCGGCGGCCCCATGCCGATCTGCTGCTTGCTCGCGGCCTGCAGGATGGGATACGTATCCGGCGGCGCCATCATCTGCCCGAAGCCCATGCGGAAGGTGAGCAGGTCTCGCACCGTGATCGGTCGCTTCGCGGGCACGGTGTCGTCCAGCGGCCCGTCGAGTCGCCTCAACACCTGGCGATCCCCCAGTTCGGGAAGCCACCGATCCACCGGCTCGTCCAGCCGCAGCTTGCATTCCTCCACCAGGATCATCGTCGCAGCGGCCGTGATCGGCTTGGTCATCGAGGAGATGCGGAAGATCGTGTCGCGCCGCATCGGGGCGGGGTCTTCGATCACCCTCGTGCCAATCACATCGACATGCACCTCGCCGCGTCTGCTGACCAGCGTGACCAGGCCTGGCACCTCGCCACGCTCGACATAGCCGGCCATGACATCGTGCATGCGGCCGAGCCGCGCCTTGGACAATCCTGCGGTACTCATCGTCTATTCCCTCCGTTTCATCTCATCCGTATGGTGTTGCTCATCATTCCGACTCTTCCAGCACAGACAAGAGATTGCCGGCCGGGTCTTTAAACCACGCGATCTTCGGACCTTGGCCGCGGAAAATCCCCTTTTCGTCTGTCACCAGGTCTCCCTCGTTGTAGGACTCGAACTGCACGCCATGCCTGGCCAGCTCGTCTACAGCTTGCTCAATGTTGGCGACAGGAAAATTCAGGATGGTGAATGTGGCGGGAGTATGGTTCTCCTTGGGATACATCAAGATGGTCGTCCCCCCAGCGATATGGAGCCGTAACAGGCCGTACGATTCGGACACGTCTAGCCCGAGCGTTTGGCCATAGAACTCCTTCGCTTTTTGCACGTCGTTGACTGAAAAACCGGAAAATGCTTTCGTATCTTTGAACATTGGCTCACTCTTTTCTTTCCAGATGACTATTCGGAGCATCCATCCGTTAAAACTCGTTGAGCGTCTCATTTTGGAGAGACAGTTCTGTCGAGGGCTAGATCTACCTCAAAAGAAAGTGTAGCACACCGGCAGCACATTTTCTTCTTCAATCTTGCCCTTTTTGAACGGCTGGCCGAATACTCCTGGTTCAAGCGAACTGGTCCGACAATTTCCCGGTAGCAACAAGCCAGCGCACAAATGCAAGGCGCTGGTATTCCGCAGAGTTTGGAGACATCTCTAATTCGGTTCGATCTCTACGCAGTTGACTCAACTGCTGTATTTCGTTCTCTGTGAAGCCTCCCCGTCGTAACACTTCGAAGTCTTCCTTGTAGTTCATCTTATTTTCATTCCATCGGGAGTTCATTTTCTCCTCCATTCTAAATATGCGAGAGGTTCATCTGCTTCCAGGTCCGGCACAGACATCGTGCTTTCTCACTCAAGGGCCCACCCGGCAGGGGTTGGGCCACGACCCAGGTGATGCGCCTCGCCCGCTCTGGGAATAGCATAAGCAGCAAGCGTGATGAAAGCGTGATGTGCAGCGTCATGGAGAGTGGCGTGATGCGAACGTTCTTGTTTTCACGTGTGAACTCAATCATAAATAAAACTCAACGATTAACTATTTAAACACTTCATTAAATCAATGATACAGTCTATTTGACTTTTTTGTGTATGTATGGTAAAAAATTTGTAGGAGGAACCTGTCTTGAATACTGATGTTACTTCAACGCGCCGCACTTTTTGCAAGCACCTTGGTGTTGCAGCCGCAACCACCTTTTTTGTAGGTGCGAACACGTTTTCTGTCCATGCGGACAGTCATCGCGATGCCACGTTCAGGCCTTCAGCAGGGGCTGGTATCGATGTCTTGCTTGTCCACGGAGCGTGGGTGGACGCATCCAGTTGGATGCTCGTGATTCCGTTACTGCAGGCACAGGGCTACAACGTGCTCGCCGTTCAAAATCCACTCTCATCGTTAGCAGATGATGTGACTGTCACGCGTCAAGCACTCGCCTCGCTCTCCGGTCCGACGATCGTGGTAGGGCATTCATATGGTGGGGCTGTGATTAGCAATGCCGGTACTGGTGCCCCGAACCTTCATAGCCTGGTGTATATCGCAGCGGTGGCGCCTTTGGAAGGGGAGAGTGTCATGGGCATTGCCGCGCAATTCCCTACGCCTCCCATCACCGCGCACGTTGTTCCTTCCTACCGTCAAGGCTATACGTGGGTTGATCCAGCTTTTTTCCCCCAAGACTTTGTGCAAGATATCGCTGTCGCACAGGCTCGAGCATTGGCGGTGGTGCAGAAACCGATCACGCCAGAATGCTTTACGGCGAAGTCAGGGCCACCTGCATGGAAAACGGTTCCGTCCTGGTACTTAGTTTCGGGCAATGATCGCGCGATTAACGTTGACTCAGAGCGCTTCATGGCCAAGAGAATAGGGGCCACAACCCGTCAGATCGCTTCCAGTCATGCCTCTCCTTTGTCCCATCCACGAGATGTGTTCGAGATAATTGTCGCGGCAGCTCAGGGAGCCCAGAGGCATCAAGTTAAGCCTTCTGGCAAGCGAGCAGGTGTCTGAGAAGGAAAAGGCTCACCAGCCAGCAGGAGTTGACAGGCATTGAGTCGCTGCTGCTGTAGCATAGGAAGAGGTTGCCATGGAAAAAAGACCGTCCTTGACGAGCGGCGATCCCACAGATATAGGGGGAGCCATTGCTCGCCTGCGCGGACAATTCCTGAACGATTTCGATCCAGCTTACGTCGAGCATGTGGTTGTCCCGTATTTTCTGGCCAGTGCGTATGAGGGGGAGAGGCTGTCGCTTCCTCTGATCGATGTAAAGCTCACCAAAGAGAACGCTCTGCCGTCTTATCTTTGGGGGTTGCTGAGCGACAGCTGGAAGCCCAGTCCAGAGGATGGCGTCACGGTGTTTCTCCAGGCTTTGGAGAAACGTGGGCCAGATAATCTCCGGAAAAAGATGTATATGTCCGCCGTGACACCGGACTTGTATCGCCCGATGTACGCCGACAAGGTCATGACGTTTTTCGACCACCTATTGGACGAGAGGAATGCGGGCAAGCCGCTGATGCGCCCGTATCTCGAAGGCTACTTCGACCTGTACTGGGATCTGCACCTGGGTGTCAAAGGCGACGCGATCCCGGCAAGCGTTCGCCAGATAGGGCAGAGTATCGATACGGTCCTTGCCTATGGGGACCCGACAAAGAAGATTGTCTATGAGAACTATATGACGGTGCGCTCGCACCGCAGTTTTTTGCAAGGGTGGATTGAGGAAAGACTCGCCGACCTGATCAACGGGAGGACAGCCCATCCGGAGAAGACGTTCGCGCACTACTGGATCAAGAATAGCGGGGAGGGAGACGTTTTCAAGCTCAAGGATGTCGTGTTCGAGTGCTTCCATAACTTTTTTGCCTTCAGTCAGTGGGGCAAGACGATTTACCATATTATGTTGAAACTGGGCAAAAACACAGGTGATCCTGACGCCCGGGACTGGTTCAACAGGATCATGGAAAGCAACTTCGACCAAGCAGACGGCACGGCTTTCACACCGCTTGAGCGCTTCGTGATGGAGTTGTTCCGTACGATTTCGCCGAACGACGGCAGCGAATCGGCCCTAGAAGAGCGGGAAACGCCCCTGTACGAAAGGTATGGCTACATCGTCAGCCCGCATGCAGCCACCAGTTTCGACCCGCGCCATTGGAAGAATCCGGGAAAGTTCGACCCCGATCGCTACCACAGCGTGCCGACGAGCCACCAGATCGACGAACCCAGGTGTCAACAGATCGGCTTTGCCCAATGCCCCTTCGACAGAAAGCCCTTCGACGTCAAGGATGGCCGAAAAGCCGCGCTGCAGAATAGTGGCTTTGGCACGGTGTATGGAATCGTCGATGGCAAGTCGCTGCCGGTCTGCGACTATGCTGGCTATGCGCCCTTCGGTTTCGGGTATCGTCGCTGTCCCGGCGAGCAGTTCACGATCCACGTTTTCGCGGATTTCCTGAGGCAGGTGTGGAAGCGTAAAACCGAGTTCGAGCAGCTCAACATCGCCGATCCGGAACCGCTTCCCATCGGACCGCGCACAGTCATTGGTGACAACGTTGGGTTCACCAGGAACGCGATAAAAAGCTGAAGTACCCGACAGGACCCACGCCGAAGAACGACATCGATTCATGACATGTGTCACAGCATTGCGCAGCCAACGCCCCAGTATAGAACTGCAAACTTTAAGCTAGCGCTGTTCTCTGCCGCCTTAGCGTTTCATCCCGGGCGCACCGACCGGGACATCATAAAAAGCCAGGGTCAGGGATATCGCAGTGTATTCGCCCATGAGCGCGATGACATCGGTAATCCCAACGTGACCCAGCGCCTTGACCGCGCGGTCGTATAGGCCCTGCGGGATCCAGCGCGAGTTGGCGAGCGTGGTGGCCATCTCATAGATCACCTGTTCTCGTTCGTCCGAGAACGAGGCCGGCAGGCCGCAGACCAGCGCATCGATCATATCGGCGGGTAGCCCAAGCTTCTTAGCGCGCTGAGTATGTATATCGGTCGAGAAAGCCGCGTGCCATTTGCTGTTGATGGTGCAGACCGCGATCTCGCGCTCACGCTCGCTCAGCGAATAGTGCGAGGGGTGGAAATGCGCCACGAACGGTGCCACCGCCTTCGACAGCTCCGGGTTATGCACCCAGATTCTCAAGGGACCCGACAGCGGGACATCAGGTTCACTTAGCTCGCTCCCGACAATCTCGACCAGCGCTCGGTACCCTTCCTGCTGTTCAGGCGTCATCTGGTCGTATGGAATCTCGGCGTAGCGTCCAAAGGTCGGCTGTAGCTCTGATGCCTCTGCCTGCCCTGATGGTGGTGTGGTTTGTTTCATGCTCTGTTTGTCCTTTCTTTGCAACAACTGCTCCGCAGAATGGCTGGAAAGTGTTGGGGCAGATACACAGGTCCAGCTTCCAGCAGCAGCACGTTGCGCTTGGAGTCCTCACTTAATCGTGCGGCGACGACCGCGCCGGCGGAGCCACCACCGACGATGATCACATCATCCTTCACCGCACACTCGCCTTTCTGTTCTCTGGTGAGGTCTGCTTCGTGTTCGCGGCAAAGATCTGCCCCACCAGGGTCGTGAAGGGCATATCAAGCGCGGCGTACAGGTCGTTGGCCAGAGGGCTGGCGTTGTCCTTCAGGATCTCAACCATCGTGGTGGCATAGTCCGTGACGATGACACCAGCCTGCGTTAAGCGCAG
>Ga0070706_100001360_pt1 | contig 25993 bp, 22 predicted proteins | sample KBSK5501metaG_FD_65476 | JGI IMG/M metagenome (GOLD analysis project Ga0070706, IMG submission 65476) | Corn, switchgrass and miscanthus rhizosphere microbial communities from Kellogg Biological Station, Michigan, USA - KBS K5-50-1 metaG | ecosystem: Host-associated > Plants > Roots >... | reverse complement strand
GGGCGCGACCGGCAGCAACATCGCGCGCCAGATCGCGCTGCGCGCCGGGCTGCCGATCACGACCGGCGGCGTCACCGTCAACCGCTTCTGCTCGAGCGGTCTGCAGACGATCGCGATGGCCGCGCAGCGCGTGATCGCGGGCGAGACCGACATCCTCGTCGCCGGCGGCGTCGAAAGCATCTCGTGCGTGCAGAACGAAGCCAACAAGCACATGCTGGCCGACCCGTGGCTGGTCGAGCACAAGCCCGAGATCTACTGGAGCATGCTGCAGACCGCCGAGCAGGTCGCGAAGCGCTACAACATCGGCCGCGAACGCATGGACCAGTACGGCGCGCAGAGCCAGCAGCGCGCCACGGCCGCGCGCGACGCCGGCAAGTTCAACGACGAGATCGTCCCGGTCACCACGATGGCCGGCGTGGCCGATGCGGTGATGGGCCTGCGCACGAAAGAAGTGACGATCAGCGCCGACGAAGGCATACGCCCCGGCACCACCTACGACGGCATCAAGGACATCCGCCCCGCATTGCCCGGCGGCCTGATCTCGGCCGGCAACGCGAGCCAGTTCAGCGATGGCGCCGGTGCCTGCGTCGTGATGAACGAAGCGCTCGCGTCCAAGCGCAACCTGAAGCCGCTCGGCCGCTTTCTCGGCTTCGCGGTCGCCGGCTGCGAGCCCGACGAGATGGGCATCGGCCCGGTGTTCGCGGTGCCCAAGGTGCTCAAGCGCCTCGGCCTGACCGTGGCCGACATCGACCTGTGGGAGCTGAACGAGGCGTTCGCGGTGCAGGTGCTGTATTGCGCCGACACGCTGGGCATTCCGATGGACAGGCTCAACGTCAACGGCGGCGCGATTGCGGTCGGCCACCCGTACGGCGTCAGCGGCCAGCGGCTGACCGGGCACGCGCTGATCGAAGGCAAGCGGCGCGGCGCCAAGAGAGTCGTCGTGACCATGTGCATCGGCGGCGGCATGGGCGCGGCCGGCGTGTTCGAGGTCCTTTGAGCGAGCGAGGGATGACGTCCCAGGCTTTCTGAATGAACGCACGATGAGTTACCGACAAACCGCAGACTTCCTGCTCTACGACTGGCTCGACGTCGAGTCGTTGCAAGCGCGCGAGCGTTTCGCCGATCACTCGCGCGAGACGTTCGCATCGGTGATGGACACCTGCGAGAAGATCGCGCGCGAGAAGTACGCTCCGTTCGCGCGCCTGTCCGACACCGAGGAGCCGTGGTTCGACGGCGAGAAGGTGCACCTGCCCGAGGCGAGCCACGCAGCGGCGAAGGCGTATGCCGAGTCGGGCATGCTGGCGGCGGCGCAGGACTACGAGATCGGCGGCATGCAGCTGCCGTGCGTCGTCGAGATGGCGGCCAACAGCTTCTTCTCGAAGGCGGCCATCGGCCTCGGCGGCGGCAGCATGCTGACCAGCGGCAACGCGAACCTGCTGATGGCGCACGGCACCGATGCGCAGCAGCAGGTGTTCGCGCAAGCCGAGTTCGCCGGCCGCTTCTCCGGCACGATGTGCCTGAGCGAGCCGCAGGCCGGCTCGTCGCTGTCCGACATCGTGACCCGCGCGACGCCCGACGGCGACGACTTCGAACGCGACCCGCTCGGGCCGCGCTATCGGCTGCGCGGCAACAAGATGTGGATCAGCAACGGCGAGCACGAGCTGACCGAGAACATCGTCCATCTCGTGCTCGCGAAGATCCCGGGCCCCGACGGCAAGCTGATCGCCGGCACGAAAGGCATCTCGCTGTTCATCGTGCCGAAGAAGCTGGTCGACACCGGCGGCAAGCTGACCGGCGAGCGCAACGACGTGGCACTGGCGGGCCTGAACCACAAGCTCGGGTATCGCGGCATTCCGAACACGCTCTTGAACTTCGGTGAAGGCAAGTTTGCGGTGCGGGGCTCCGCGGGCGCCATCGGCTATCTCGTCGGCAAGCCGCATGAAGGCCTGCGCTGCATGTTCCACATGATGAACGAGGCGCGCATCGCGGTCGGGCTGGGCGCGACGATGATCGGCTACGCGGGCTACGAGGCGTCGCTCGACTACGCGAAGAGCCGCCCGCAAGGCCGCGCGATCGGCATCGGCGGCAAGGACGCGACCCAGCCGCAGGTGCCGATCATCGAGCACGCCGACGTCAAGCGCATGCTGCTCGCGCAGAAGAGCTACTGCGAAGGCGCGCTCGCGCTGGCGCTGTATTGCGCGCGGCTGGTCGACGAGCAGCACACCGGCACGCCCGAAACGGCGAAAGATGCCGGGCTGCTGCTGGAGATGCTGACGCCGATCGCGAAGAGCTGGCCCAGCGAGTGGTGCCTGGAGGCGAACAGCCTCGCGATCCAGGTCCACGGCGGCTACGGCTACACGCGCGACTTCCCGGTCGAGCAGTACTGGCGCGACAACCGCCTGAACATGATCCACGAGGGCACGCACGGCATCCAGGCGCTGGACCTACTGGGCCGCAAGGTCGTGATGCAGGGCGGGGCCGGGCTCGCGCTGCTCGCGGCCAGAGTCAACGCGACGATCGAGCAGGCGCTTCGCGTCCCGGCGCTCGCTGCGCACGCGAACGCGCTCGCCGCGGCGCTGAAGCAGCTCGGCGGCGCGACCAAGGCCGCGTGGGCGACCGGCGAGCCGGCCGACGCGCTCGCCAACGCAACGCCCTACCTGCAGGCGTTCGGCCACACGGTGCTCGCGTGGATCTGGCTGGATGTCGCGCTGTGCGCGCAGGCCGGTCTGGCCCGGCAGCCGGCCGATGCAGCGTTGCTGCGCGGCAAGCTCGCCGCCTGCAGCTACTTCTTTCATTACGAGTTGCCGCGCATCGCGGCGTGGCTGAAGGTCGTCGAAACGCGCGACCCGACCTGCCGCGACATGGCCGAGGAGTGGTTCTGATGACGACGAGCGTTGCAAGCCGTATCGAGGTCTGGGTCTGGGTGCTGGTCTACAGCGGGCTGATCCTGCTGGGCCTGGGCCTCTCGGCGCAGCGCAGCGATGCAGCGATCGGCTGGCTGCTCGTCGTGGCCGGCGGCGTTGCGGTCGTGGCCGGCGGCGTGCTGGTGTGGGTCCGCTCGCGCATCAATCCCGACAACAAGGAGGCAAGACCATGAGCACCCCCGTTCAGAAACTCTTCGACCTGAGCGGCCAGACCGCGCTGGTCACCGGCGGCTCGCGCGGCCTGGGTCTGCAGATCGCGCATGCGCTCGGCGAAGCCGGCGCGAAGATCATGCTGAGCTCGCGCAAGGCCGAAGACCTCGAGAAGGCCGCCGCCGAACTGCAGGCAGCCGGCATAGACGCACGCTGGATTGCCGCCGATTGCGCGAAAGAGGACGAAACCCGCCGCCTCGCCGACGAGACGCTGGAGCGCATGGGCACGGTCGACATCCTCGTCAACAACGCCGGCGCGAGCTGGGGCGCGCCCGCCGAGGAGCACCCGGTCGCCGCCTGGGACAAGGTGATGAACCTCAACGTGCGCGGCTACTTCATCCTCGCGCAGCAGCTCGCGCGCACCTGCATGATCCCGAAGAAGCGCGGCCGCATCATCAACATCGCGTCGATCGCGGGCCTGAACGGCAACCCGCCGGAGATGCAGACGCTCGCCTACAACACGTCGAAGACCGCGGTGATCGGCTTCACGCGCACGCTGGCCGCCGAGTGGGGCAAGTACGGCATCACGGTCAACGCGATCTGCCCCGGCTTCTTCATGACCAAGATGGCCGCCGGCCTGATCACCGCGCTCGGCGAGGACAAGATGGCCGCCGCCGCGCCGCTCGGCCGGCTCGGCGACGACGACGACCTGAAGGGCATCGCGCTGCTGTATGCGAGTCAGGCCGGCAAGCACATCACCGGGCAGTGGCTCGCGGTCGACGGCGGCGTCAGCGTCGTGCTCGGCGCGGCCTGAACGTCAACGACGGTACGCAGCAGGCCATGTCCATCCCCTTCGGCGTCTCCATTCCGTTCGTCGAGCATCTCGGCTTCACGCTCGAGCGTTTCGACGGCGGCCACTCCGAGTTGCGCTACACCGCGCGCCCCGAACATCTGAACAGCTTCCACGTGACCCACGGCGGCGCCTGCATGACGCTGATGGACGTGACGATGGCCGCGGCCGCGCGCAGCGTACGGCCCGAAATGGGCGTCGTCACGATCGAGATGAAGACGAGCTTCATGCAGCCGGCGCGCGGCGCGCTCGTCGGCAAGGGCCGGCTGATGCACGCGACCGCGACGATGGCCTTCACCGAGGCCACGCTCTACGACGCGGAAGGTCGCGCCTGCTCGCACGCGACCGGCACGTTCAAGTACGTGAAGCGCTTGCCGGTCGGGCCGACGACCGTGCACAACCTGCAGCCGGTTTCGACCGACTGACCCCCCCCAACCTCTCAGGAGCCGTCGTCATGGCGACCCACACGATCAACAAGCAGATCCATCTCGTGTCGCGCCCCAGCGGCGAAGCGAGCCTCGACAACTTCCGGCTCGTCGAGTCGCCCGTGCCGGCGGTCGCCGAAGGCCAGGTGCTGGTGCGCAACCACTACCTGAGCCTCGATCCGTACATGCGCGGCCGCATGAACGACGCGAAGAGCTACGCGCAGCCCAACCCGCTGAACGCGGTGATGCAAGGCGGCACCGTCGGCGAGGTGGTCGAGTCCCGGCACGCGGGCTACCAGGTCGGAGACAAGGTCGTCGGCGTCGGCGGCTGGCAGCAGTACAGCCTGGTCGAGGGCGGCGCGCCGGGCGTGCTGCGCAAGGTCGATGCGACGCAGATCCCGCTGTCGGCGTACCTCGGTGCGGTCGGCATGCCGGGCGTGACGGCATGGTACGGGCTGACCCAGATCTGCCAGCCGAAGGCCGGCGAAACCATCGTCGTCAGCGCAGCCAGCGGCGCGGTCGGCAGTGCGGTCGGCCAGCTCGCGAAGGTGCGCGGCTGCCGCGCGGTCGGCATCGCCGGCGGCGCCGACAAGTGCCGCTACGTGGTCGACGAGCTCGGCTTCGACGCCTGCATCGACTACAAGGCGCACGCCGACGCGAAGGCGCTGTACCAGGCGATCAAGGAGGCGACGCCGGACGGCGTCGACGGCTGCTTCGAGAACGTCGGCGGCCCGGTGTTCGACGCGGTGCTCGCACGCATGAACGCGTTCGGTCGCATCGCGCTGTGCGGCATGATCAGCGGCTACGACGGCGAGCCCATCCCCCTGAAGCAGCCGCAGCTGCTGCTGACGAACCGGCTGACCTTGCGCGGCTTCATCGTCAGCGAGCACCTGGACATGTGGCCGCAGGCGCTGAAGGAACTCGGCACGCTGGTCGCGACCGGCAAGCTGAAGTACCGCGAGACGATCGCGCAGGGCATCGAATCGGCGCCGGAGGCGTTTCTCGGTCTGCTGAAGGGCCGCAACTTCGGCAAGCAGCTGGTGAAGCTGGTTTGACGGCAGCCCTCCAGACTCCGTTCGCCCTGAGCTTGTCGAAGGGTGGCGGCAAGGGGCAGCAGGTCTTCGACAAGCTCAGGCCGAACGGGGTGTGACATGACGCTTCCTCGCCGTGATTCGACCCACGAGGTCTTCAACCAGAGCACGCCGCTCACCGGCCACAACGTCTACGGCGGCGACGCGGCGCTGCGCGATGCGCTGGCGTTCAACCTGCCGGGCGCCGACGAGGCGCCGCGCGCCGCGTTCGGCGCGCTGCTCGGCAGCGAGGCGATGCAGACGCATGCGCGGCTCGCGAACATCCACAAGCCCGAGCTGCACACACACGACCGATTCGGCCATCGTGTCGACACGGTCGAGTTCCATCCGAGCTATCACGCGCTGATGCACGCGGCGGTCGAGCACGGGCTGCACGGCACGCCGTGGGCGCTGGGGCCGGGCGCGCACATCGAGCGCGCCGCCGGCTTCCTGATGTTCACGCAGCTCGAGCCCTCGATGCTGTGCCCGATCTCGATGACCTACGCGGTCACGCCGGCGCTGCGCGGCAACCCGAAGGTGTTCGGCGACTGGTTCGCCAAGCTCTCGAGCACGCGCTACGACGGCCGCCTGCTGCCGCTGGCCGACAAGCCCGGCGTGACCATGGGCATGGGCATGACCGAGAAGCAGGGCGGCTCGGACGTGCGCGCGAACACCACGCGCGCCGAATTCGGCGAGGAGACAGCGTGGGGCCGCTGCTACCGGCTCGTCGGCCACAAGTGGTTCTTCTCGGCGCCGATGTGCGATGCGTTCCTCGTGCTCGCGCAGACGAACGCGGGCCTGAGCTGCTTCTTCCTGCCGCGCGTGCTGCCCGACGGTTCGCGCAATGCGATCCGCATCCAGCGCCTGAAGGACAAGCTCGGCAACCACGCGAACGCGAGCGCCGAGGTCGAATTCGACGACGCGCTCGCGTGGCTGGTCGGCGACGAAGGGCGCGGCGTGCCGCAGATCCTCGAGATGGGCACGCTGACGCGGCTGGACTGCGCGCTCGGCACCGCGGGGCTGATGCGCGCGGCCGTCGCGATCGCGCTGCACCACACGAGCCAGCGCAAGGCCTTCGGCAAGCTTCTGGTCGAGCAGCCCCTGATGCAAAACGTGCTGGCCGACCTCGCGCTCGAATCCGAAGCCGCGATCGCGCTGGCGATCCGCCTCGCGCGCGCGATCGACAAGCAGCACGACCCGTTCGAGGCGCTGATGCGCCGCGTGCTGACGCCGGTGGCCAAGTTCTGGATCTGCAAGCGCGGCTCGGCGCTCGCGCAGGAGGCGATGGAGTGCCTGGGCGGCAACGGCTACGTCGAGGAGCACGGCGAGGGCGGCATGGCGCGCATCTACCGCGAGATGCCGCTCAACTCGATCTGGGAAGGCGCCGGCAACATCATGGCGCTGGACCTGCTGCGCGCCTTGCGCAAGCGCGACGACAAGAACGCCGATGTGCTGCAGGCGCTAGACGCCGAGCTCGCGTCGGCGCGCGGCGCCAACGCCGCGTTCGACCGCTTCGAGCGCGCGCTGTTCGCGCGTTTTGCCGATGCGGCCGACGGCGGCGGCGACGAGGCGGGCGCGCGCCGCCTCGCGCGGGACGTCGCGCTCGCGGTGCAGGGCTCGCTGCTGCGCCGGCATGCGCCCGACTTCGTGTTCGATGCGTTCTGTGCGTCACGCCTGGGCGCCGAAGGCCCGCAGGTGTTCGGCACCTTGCCGGGCGGCAGCCACAGCGCGTTCGATCCGATCATCCGCCGCGCGATGCCGGCTTGAACCAGACCGCAACCGCGGAACCAACACCAGGAGATCCCAACGCGATGGCCGACCTCATCCTGCATCACTACGCGACCTCGCCGTTCTCCGAGAAGGTGCGGCTGGTGCTGGGCCACAAGCGCCTCGCATGGCGCTCGGTCGTCGTGCCGATGGTCCTGCCCAAGCCCGATGTGATCGCGCTGACCGGCGGCTACCGGCGCACCCCGTTCCTGCAGATCGGCGCCGACATCTACTGCGACACCGCGCTGATCTGCCGCCTGCTCGATCACCTGCAGCCCGAGCCGCCGCTGTACCCGCACACCGCGCCGGGCATCGCCGAGATCGTCGCGCAATGGGCCGACGCGTCGCTGTTCTGGGCGGCGGTGCCGTACGCGATGCGCGCCGGCGGCGGGCCGGACATCATGGCGAAGGCCGAACCGCAGCAGGACGACGGCTCGCCGCTGCCCGAGCGGATGAAGGCCTTCGGCGCCGACCGCGCCGCGATGATGGGCGCGACCCGCGTCGCCGGAGCGGCCGACCTGAAGAACGCGCTGCTCGCGTACCTCGAACGCATCGAGCGCATGCTGGCCGACGGCCGACCGTTCCTGCTCGGTGCGCTGGTCTCGATCGCCGACTTCTCGGTCGCGCAGTCGGTCTGGTTCCTGCGGCTGGCGCCGTCGCTTGCCGGGCTGCTGGCGCAGTTTCCGAAGGTCGTCGCGTGGCACGACCGCATCGCGGCGCCGGGGCACGGCCGCAGCGAGGCGATGAGCAGCGCCGAGGCACTGCGCATTGCCGCGCAAACGACAACGGCACACGCGCCGACCGAGTTCGACGCCACCCAGGGCTTCGCCCTCGGCGACGAAGTCGGCGTGACGCCGCTGGATTACGCGCACGACGCGTCGGTCGGCCGCCTCGTCGGCCTCGGCCACGATGACGTCGTGATCGAGCGCACCGATCCACGCGCCGGCACGCTGCACGTGCACTTCCCGCGGATCGGCTTTCACGTCAAGAAGACCGTACCTGCCGTCTGACGCATTCCACCGGAGCAACCGAAAGATGAAGACATTCAAGGGCCGCACGGCCGTGATCACCGGTGCCGGTTCGGGCTTCGGCCTCGAGGCCGCGCGCATCGCCGCGCGCGAAGGCATGAACGTCGTGATGGCCGACGTGCAGCAGGACGCTCTCGACAGCGCCGCTGCCGAGATCGAGGCGCTGGGCGCGAAGGTGCTGTCGTACCGGCTCGACGTCTCGAAAGGCGCCGAAGTCGAAGCGCTCGGCGCCGCGACGTTCGCAAGATTCGGCGCGCCGCACTTCATCTTCAACAACGCCGGCGTCGGCACCAACGGCCTGTCGTGGGAAGCGACGGTGCGCGACTGGGAGTGGGTGATGGGCGTCGACGTGATGGGCGTGGTGCACGGCATCCGCGTGTTCACGCCGATGATGCTCGAGGCCGCCAAGCGAGACCCGGGTTACGAGGGCCACATCGTCAACACCGCGTCGATGGCCGGCCTGCTGAACCCGCCGAACGGCGTGGTCTACAACGCCGCGAAAGCCGCGGTCGTCGCGATCAGCGAGACGCTGTACCACGACCTGTCGCTGGTCACCGACCAGATCGGCGCGTCGGTGCTGTGCCCGTACTTCGTGCCCACCGGCATCATCGCGAGCCAGCGCAACCGCCCTGGCGACCTGCAGGACGGCCGCGCGCCCACCAAGAGCCAGCTGATCGGCCAGGCGATGATCGAGCGGGCCGTGATGAGCGGGAAGGTCAGCGCTGCCGAGGTCGCGCAGTTCGTGTTCGACGCGATGGCCGAGCGCCGCTTCTACGTCTACAGCCACCCGAAGGCGCTGGGCAACGTGCAGACGCGGATGGAAGACATCGTGACGGGCCGCAACCCGACCGACCCGTTCAAGCAGCGGCCGGAGATCGGTGCGAAGCTGCGCGCGGAGCTGCGGGCGGGGTAGGACCTTCCACCGCGGCTGAGCGTAAACCCGATGCATTCCGGCGGTTTCGGCGGCTACTCTGTATACAGAGTACGGAATCCTGCCGCCCCTGCCGTCCGATGTCCGCCCAGCTGCTCGAACTCGCCGCCACGCCCGATCTCGTCGAGCGCGCCCATCGCGCGCTGCTGGATGCGATCGTCGACGGCACGCTGCCGCCGCTCGCGCGGCTGACGCAGGAAGACCTGGCGCGCCGCCTGGCGGTGTCGCGCCAGCCGGTGCTGCAGGCGCTGCGGCTTCTGAAGGCCGACGGGCTCGTCGTCGACGCGCCGGGCCGTGGCTTGCAGGTCGCGCCGCTGGATGGGGACGGCGTTGCGGCCGTCTACCAGGTGCGCGCTGCGCTCGACGTGCTGGCGGCGCGGCTGGCGGCACAGCATCGCGCGGCGCTGGCGCCTTCGTTGATCGACGAGGGCCGCCGTGCGGCACGCGGGCGCGACGTGCGCGCGATGATCGAGGCCGATGTCGCGTTCCACCGCGCGATCTACGCGGCGTCGCGCAACCCGCTGATCGAACCCAGCGCGCACGTGCACTGGCATCACATCCGCCGCGCGATGGGCGCGGTGCTGCAGCGCTCGGCGCTGCGCGCGACCGTGTGGGACGAACATGCCGCGATCGCCGAGGCGATCCGTGCCGGCGATGCCGACCGCGCCGCCGAGCTGATCAGCGGTCACGACCAGCGCGCTGCCGAGCACATGCGGCGCGAGCTCGCGCCGCCATTGTCTTCAACCACCACTCTTCGTGAAGGACCGACCTCATGAAGCTCACCCCCGACCAGATGGCGCAATTCGAGCGCGACGGCTACCTGTTCTTCCCCGACCTGTTCTCGCCCGACGAGACGAAGATGCTGATCGACGCGGTGCCGGCGCTGTACGAGCGCCGCGAGGCCTTCAACGTGCGCGAAAAGGGCTACGACGCGGTCCGCACCAACTTCGCTGCGCACCTGTACAGCGAGCCGTTCGCGCGCCTGGCGCGGCACCCGCGCATGGTCGAGCCGGTCGAGCAGCTGCTGGGCGAGAAGCTCTACATGCACCAGTTCAAGATCAACGGCAAGATGGCGTTCGAGGGCGACGTCTGGCAGTGGCACCAGGACTACGGCACCTGGCGCAACGACGACCGGATGCCGAGCGAACGCGCGATGAACGTCGCGATCTTCCTCGACGACGTCAACGCCTACAACGGGCCGCTGATGTTCATCCCGGGCAGCCACCGGCGCGGCGTCATCGAAGCGGGACACGACCTGACGACGACGAGCTACCCGCTGTGGACGCTCGATCACGCGCTGGTCGCGCAGCTGGTCGAGCGCGCCGGCGGCAAGCATGGCGGCATCGTCTCGCCGCTCGGTTCCGCAGGCTCGATGATCCTGTTCCACTCGTGCCTGGTGCACGCGTCGAGCAGCAACCTGTCGCCGTGGAACCGGATCGCGGTGTACCTGAGCCTGTGTGCGGTCAGCAACCACATCCGGCGCCACAAGCGGCCGGAGTACATCGCGCACCGCAACTTCGAGCCGATCGAATGCCTGCCGGACGACTGCCTGCTGCGCGAATCGCCGGTCGAGCTGCCGTGGAAGCGCGGCATGCCGGCCAGCGCGCTGGTGACGTCGGACGACGGCTTCGTCGAATGAGGGGCGCTAACCATGAGCCGCCGGGCCGTTCCCAAGGCGAATACCGGAGCGCATGGCGCGGAGGTTGCCTTATGAGCCTGTACGCCAAGCTCCAGCGGCGCGCTGCCGACGGCAAGCCGGTGCGCATCGGCTTGATCGGTGCCGGCAAGTTCGGCTCGATGTACCTCGCGCAGGTGCCGCGCATTCCGGGCACGCAGCTCGTCGCGATCGCCGACCTGTCGCCTGACGGCGTGCGGCGCAATCTCGCGCGCGTCGGCTGGGAAGCCGAGCGTGCGTCGGCCGCGTCGATAGACGCCGCCGTCCAGCATGGGTCGACGCACGTCGGCGACGACTGGCGCGCGCTCGTCAGCCATCCGGCGATCGATGTCGTCGTCGAGTGCACCGGGCACCCGATCGCGGCGGTCGAGCATTGCCTTGCGGCGTTTCGCCACGGCAAGCACGTCGTCAACGTCACCGTCGAGGCCGATGCGTTCTGCGGGCCGCTGCTCGCGAAGAAGGCGGCGGAGGCGGGCGTCGTGTATTCGCTGGCGTTCGGCGACCAGCCGGCGTTGATCTGCGATCTCGTCGACTGGGCGCGCTGCTGCGGCTTCCCGGTCGTCGCGGCGGGGCGCGGGCACAAGTGGCTGCCGCATTTCTGCGAGTCGACGCCCGAGACGGTCTGGGGCTACTACGGCCTCACGCCCGGGCAGGCCGCGCGCGGCGGGCTGAACCCGAAGATGTTCAACAGCTTTCTCGACGGCTCGAAGCCGGCGATCGAATCGACCGCGGTGTCGAACGCGACCGGCCTTGCGGTGCCGAGCGACGGGCTGCGCTACCCGCCGGCCAGCGTCGAGGACATCCCGTTCGTCACGCGCCCGAAGAGCGAAGGCGGCGTGCTCGAGCGCAAGGGCATGGTCGAGGTGATCTCGTCGCTCGAAGCGGATGGCCGCGCGATCCCGTACGACATCCGCATGGGCGTGTGGGTCACCGTCGAGGGCGAGACCGAGTACATCCGCAACTGCTTCGAGGAATACAACGCGCACACCGACCCCAGCGGCCGCTACTTCACGCTGTACAAGCGCTGGCACCTGATCGGGCTGGAGGTCGGCATGTCGGTTGCGAGCGTCGCGCTGCGCGGCGAGCCGACCGGCGTGGCGACGGGCTGGAATGCCGACGTCGTCGCGACCGCGAAGCGCGATCTGAAGCCCGGCGACCTGCTCGACGGCGAAGGCGGCTACACGGTGTGGGGCAAGCTGCTGCCGGCCGAGCGCTCGGCCGCGATCGGCGGGTTGCCGCTGGGGCTCGCGCACGGCGTCAAGGTCGTGCGGCGTGTGCGCAAGGGCCAGAGCCTGGTGTGGGAGGACGTGGCGATGGACACCTCGACCGACGCCTACAGGATCCGCCGCGCGATGGAGGATGCGTTCGCGCCGCAGCCGGTGCGACCGTAGGGTGCCACAGGGCTCCCTCTCCCCCTGGCGGGAGAGGGTTGGGGTGAGGGTGGCGCGCGTCACCCTCATCCCCCGCCTTCTCCCGCAAGCGGGAGAAGGCGCCTTTGGCGGTCAGTCAGCAGCCGAGCCGCAGCGCCTGCACCGGTCGCCCGGTCTCGGCGTCGACGATCACGAGGTTCACCGAGGCGGGATGCGCCGGATCGCGGGCGATCGTCGGCTCGAAGCGCAGCGTCGCCGTGCCGTCGGCCGAGCGCCAGGGCGCCGCGCTGCGGTACTCGCGCACGACGCGATCGTGGTGCAGCGTGGCGCCCTCGTTCTCGCCGGCCTTGACGGCGCTGCTGTGGCCGTCTTCGGTCCAGGCCCAGTACGCGGCGAGCCGCGCGGGCGCACCGGGGCGCGGCGTCACGGTGGCGACGAAATGCCGGTCGTCGTCGCGGGTCAGCGTGGCGTCGACCTTCGCCTGCGGGCGGTCGTTCGAGGCGAGCGGCGAGGCGATGCGCGGCCAGTCCTTGCGGTCCGCGCCATCGACGATCACCTGCGGCGTGTAGCTGAAGCCCGCGCCGCTGCTGCCCTGCGTCTGCTGCTGGCGCTGCGTGTACACGGGGCTCGCGAAGCGGTCCTTCCATCCGAGGCGGTCCCAGTAGTCGACGTGGAATGCGAGCAAGACGGCGTCCGGCCCGGCGTTCAGCCTCGACAGCCAGCGATCGGCCGGCGGGCAGGAGTTGCAGCCCTCGGACGTGTACAGCTCGACGACCGGCGTGCGCAGCGCGCCGCTGCGCACGGTGCAACGGGCGTCGTCGGCTGCGGTGGCCGACAGCGAGGCCGCCGACAGCGAGACCGAAAGAGCGGCAGCGGCGATGAACGACGACGAATTCGATGACATGCGATTTCTCCGCAAGAGACGCATGGGTCGCGAGGGGCGCGAATGTTCTTACGCGGCGGCATTCGCGTCCCGCGCGCATCGGCCCCGGCGAATACGCTGTGCCACACTGCCGCCCGCATGCCAGAGCTCCCGACGTCATCATCATCTTCGTCCCGGCCGCGTGTGGCGATCATCGGCGCCGGCCCGGCCGGGCTGATGGCGGCCGAGACGATCGCCGCGGCGGACATCGCCGACGTCGACGTGTTCGACGCGATGCCGTCCGCCGGCCGCAAGTTCCTGCTGGCCGGCAAGGGCGGCCTGAACCTGACGCACAGCGAGCCGTTCGACGCCTTCGTCGCGCGCTACGGTACACGCCGCCGCGAGCTTGCGGCCCTGCTCGAGCGTTTCGGCGCGCCGCAACTGCGCGAGTGGGCCCGCGGGCTCGGCATCGAGAGCTTCGTCGGCAGTTCGGGGCGCGTCTTCCCGAGTGACATGAAAGCCGCGCCGCTGCTGCGCGCGTGGCTGCACCGCCTGCGCGGCGCGGGCGTGCGGTTCCACATGCGGCATCGCTGGGTCGGCTGGGGCGGCGATCCGCACCACGACCGCACGCCGCGGTTCGCGACGCCCGCGGGCGAGCTCACGCATGCATGCGATGCAGTCGTGCTCGCGCTCGGTGGCGCGAGCTGGCCCCGGCTCGGTTCCGACGGCGCGTGGGTGCCGCATCTGGCGGCTGCCGGCGCCGAGCTCGCGCCGCTGCAGCCGTCGAACTGCGGATTCGACATCGCCGGCGGCTGGAGCGACCACTTCCGCAGCCGCCACGCCGGCGCGCCGTTGAAGAACGTCGCACTGACCGTGAGCGGCGGCGACGGCGGCACGCCGCTGACGCAGGCGGGCGAGTTCGTCGTCACCGAGACCGGCGTCGAAGGCAACCTCGTCTATGCGCTGTCGGGCGCGATCCGCGACCGCATTGCGCAGGCGGGCCCCGTGACCGTGCAGCTCGATCTGCTGCCGGCGTTCGACGCCGCCCGGGTCGCGGCCGAAGTGGCAAGGCCGCGCGGCTCGCGGTCGCTCGCGACGCATCTGAAGAGCAGGCTGGGCCTCGGCGGTGTGAAGGCCGCGCTGCTGTACGAATGCCTGCCGCGCGAGCAGATCGCCGACCCCGGCCGCCTCGCCGAGGCGATCAAGGCCGTGCCGCTGACGCTCTCGGCTGCGCGCCCGATCGCCGAGGCGATCAGCACGGCCGGCGGCGTGCGCTTCGAATCGCTGCGCGCGGGCCTGATGCTCGCGACGTGCCCTGGCGTGTTCTGCGCCGGCGAGATGCTCGACTGGGAAGCGCCGACCGGCGGCTACCTGCTGACCGCGTGCTTCGCGACTGGCGTCGCAGCGGCGCGCGGCGTGCTGGAGATGCTCGGTAGCCGCGATACCGCAGCGCGCTGAGCGACGTGCGGGCGTGAGCCGGTACGGCATCACGCAAGACATTTCCTACAGCGATCTCCGCCAAAGGTGTCTCGCACGCGGCGCGCGGCCGTTCCTAAACTCCTTGTGGAGTGGAGGGTTCTGGAGTGGAGGGTTCATCCGCAAGGAGCCCATGATGATGTCCCGATCCCATCAATCGAATCGTTCGCGAAGTCGCTCGCTCGGACTGTTGATCGCCGCGGCTGCGCTGCTGGGCACGACGCTGTCGGCCGCCGCAGCCGTCGGGCAGGATCCCGCCGCAGCCGGCGCGAGGGCGCGTTATGAACAGGAACGCGCGCGCTGCCTGACCGGGGAGTCGGGTCAGGCCAAGGAGACGTGCCTGCGCGAAGCCGGTGCCGCATTGCAGGCTGCGCGCCAGGGGCAGCTCGACGACCACGGCGCGATGTACCAGCAGAATGCGCTGCAGCGCTGCAAGCCGCTGCCGCCGGCTGACGCCAAGGATTGCCGCGACCGCATCCTGGGTCAGGGCACGGTCTCGGGCAGCGTGAAGGGCGGCGGCCTGTACCGCGAGAAGGTGACGGTCGAGATCGGCGAGCCGCCGCAGCCGTCAGCCGAAGCGCCGGTGCCGTCGACGATGCCGCCTGATCAGCCGACCAGTCCGCCGCCCCGCATGCCGCCGCCACCGCAGCGGTAAGCAGGCATTGCGCCAGGCCGCGACGTCGGCGACAGCCACGGTGCCGGCACGCAGCGTGCCGGCACCGTGTGGCACACTGCGCCGCTTCGTTTTGCTGTCGCCCGTCGCGGGCCTGTCTTCTTGGAAAACATACTTCTGCAGATCGCCGCCGAGCTGAAGGTTCGGCCGGCGCAGGTCCAGGCGGCCGTCGACTTGATCGACGGCGGCGCCACGGTTCCCTTCATCGCCCGTTACCGCAAGGAGGTGACCGGTAACCTCGACGACGTGCAGCTGCGCGAGCTCGAAGCGCGCCTCGCGTACCTGCGCGAGCTCGAGGAGCGCCGTGCCGCGGTTCTCAAGAGCATCGACGAGCAGGGCAAGCTGACACCCGAACTGCGCGCCGCGATCGACGCCGCGCCGACCAAGCAGGAGCTCGAGGACCTGTACCTGCCGTACAAGCCCAAGCGCCGCACCAAGGCGATGATTGCGCGCGAGGCCGGCATCGAGCCGCTGGCCGACAAGCTGTTCGCCGACCCGTCGCTGGAGCCGATGGTCGAGGCGCAGGCCTACCTGAACGCGGACGCCGGTTTCGCCGACGCGCACGCGGTGCTCGACGGCGTACGCGACATCCTCGCCGAGCGCTGGGCCGAAGACGCCGCGCTGGTCCGCAAGCTGCGCGAGTGGCTGTGGGACGAGGCGCTGTTCCAGAGCAAGCTGATGGACGGCAAGGATCCGGCGAACGCCGAGCACGCGAAGTTCCGCGACTACTTCGACTACGCCGAGCCGATCGCGCGGGTGCCGTCGCACCGCGCGCTCGCGGTGTTCCGCGGCCGCACGCTCGAGCTGCTCGACGCGAAACTGGTGCTCGAGGAACCCGCCGCCGCGGACGGCCCGGGAGCCGCCGCCGTGTCGCTTGCCGAAGGCCGCATCGCCGCGCACCTGGGCTGGCGCCACGCGAAGCGCGCCGCCGACGAACTGATCCGCAAGTGCGTCGCCTGGACCTGGAAGGTCAAGCTGAGCCTCAGTCTCGAGCGCGACCTGTTCTCCCGGCTGCGCGAAGAGGCCGAAGGCGTCGCGATCAAGGTGTTCGCCGAGAACCTGCGTGACCTGCTGCTCGCCGCGCCCGCCGGGCCGCGGGTCGTGATGGGGCTGGACCCGGGCATCCGCACCGGCTGCAAGGTCGCGGTGGTCGACGCGACCGGCAAGGTGCTCGCGACCGACACGGTCTACCCGCACGAGCCGCGCCGCGACTGGGAGGGCGCGCTGCATTCTCTGGGCAAGCTGTGTGCGACGCATGCTGTGAACCTGATCGCGATCGGCAACGGCACCGCGAGCCGCGAGACGGACAAGTTGGCCGGCGACCTGATCAAGCGCCTGCAGTCGCTGGCGAGCGACATCCGCATCGAGAAGGTCGTCGTCAGCGAGGCCGGCGCGTCGGTGTATTCGGCCAGCGAATACGCGAGCAAGGAGCTGCCCGAGCTGGACGTGAGCCTGCGCGGCGCGGTCAGCATCGCGCGGCGCATCCAGGACCCGCTGGCCGAACTGGTCAAGATCGAACCGAAGGCCATCGGCGTCGGCCAGTACCAGCACGACGTGAACCAGAGCGAGCTCGCGAAGAGCCTGGCCGCGGTCACCGAAGACTGCGTCAACGCGGTCGGCGTCGACCTGAACACCGCGTCGGCGCCGCTGCTCGCGCGCGTCTCGGGGCTGAGCGGCGCGGTCGCGGCGGGCATCGTCCGCTGGCGCGATGCGAATGGCGCATTCCGCAACCGTCGGCAGCTGCTCGAAGTCGGCGGGCTGGGCGCGAAGACCTTCGAACAGAGCGCCGGCTTCCTGCGCATCCGCGGCGGCGACAACCCGCTCGATGCCTCCGGCGTGCACCCCGAGACCTACCCGGTCGTCGAACGGCTGCTCGCGAAGCTCGACAAACCGGTCGAGCAGGTGATGGGCCGCAGCGACGTGCTGCGCACGCTGAAGCCCGAAGCCTTCGCCGACGAGCACTTCGGCGCGATCACCGTGAAGGACATCTTCGCCGAACTCGAGAAGCCGGGGCGCGACCCGCGGCCCGACTTCAAGGTTGCGCGCTTCAACGACGGCGTCGAGGACCTCAAGGACCTGCAGCCGGGCATGACGCTCGAAGGCACGGTCAGCAACGTCGCGCAGTTCGGCGCGTTCGTCGACCTCGGCGTGCATCAGGACGGGCTGGTGCACGTCAGCCAGCTGTCGAACAAGTTCGTCAACGACGCGCGCGAAATCGTCAAGACCGGCGACATCGTCAAGGTCAAGGTGCTCGAAGTCGACCTCGCGCGCAAGCGCATCTCGCTGACGATGAAGCTCGATGCGAAGCCGGTGCCACGCGGCGAAGCCGGCGCCGACTACAGCTTCCGCGCGGCGCAGCGCCATGAGCGCGCCGGCGGCGGCGCACGCACCGCGCCGACAGCAACACCGGCTTCGGCAATGGCCGAGGCGTTCGCGAAGCTGCGGCAAGGGCAGCGTTGAGCGTGTGAGCACGCCGGCGCTCGAAGTCCACGCCGGCCCGCGCGCGCTCGCGATCCTGCGCGAGCGTGGGCTGCGCCCGCAGGATGTGCGCGCGATCCCCGCCGCGGCTGGCGGCCCGAAGGGCCTGGCGCTGACCCCGCTCGACCAGTACCTGTTCGGCACCTGGCTCGCGACGACGAGCCACCCCGTCCACCTGCTGGGCGCTTCGATCGGTGCCTGGCGCATGGCCTGCGCTTGCCTGGGCGACCCGGCCCGCTCGCTCGCGCAGATGGCCGACGACTACATCGAGCAGCGTTACGAGCACGCGCCCGGCAAGCTGCCGCACCCGCGCCACGTCAGCGAAGTGTTCGGCGCGAACCTTGCGCAGCGCCTCGGCCCGCGCGCCGACGAACTGCTGGCGCACCCGCGGCTGCGACTGCATGTGTTCACCAGCCGCGGCCGGAACCTGCTGCGGCGCGACGGCAAGGCGCTGTCGGCCATCAGCACGCCGCTCGCGCATGCGAGCGCGTTCGCGGCGAATGCGGTCAGCCGGGCCTGGATGGGCGGCTGGTGGGAGCGCGTCGTGTTCTCCGATCCGCGCGAGGCGCTGCCGATCCACCTGCACGACTACCGCACCCACAGCGTTGCGCTGACGGCGGCCAATCTCGCCACCAGCGTCCTCGCGAGCTGCTCGATCCCGTACTGGCTCGCGCCGGTTCACGACATCCCCGGGGCGCCTCCCGGTGCGTACTGGGACGGCGGCATCACCGACTACCACCTGCACCTGAACTACGCATCGATGTCGGAAGGCCTGGTGCTGTACCCGCACTTCCAGAAGACCGTCATCCCCGGCTGGCTCGACAAGTTCCTGAAGCACCGGCACCGCGCGACCGAGCATCTGGCCAACGTCGTCGTCGTCTCGCCGAACCCGCGCTGGGTCGAGTCGCTGCCCGATGGCAAGCTGCCCGACCGCGCCGATTTCAAGCGCTACGGCGACGACCACGCGAGCCGCATCAAGGCCTGGCGCCGCGCGGTCGCTGAAAGCGTACGCTTGCGCGACGAGTTCGAGGCCTGGACGAGCGGGCGGCTCGCACTGCCGCTTCAGTCGCTCTGAGTGGCGGATGAGTTCGACGACGACGAGGGAACGCACATGGACCTGCCGAAACACGAGCTGACGATGACGGTGCTGATGACGCCCGACATGGCGAACTTCACCGGCAACGTGCACGGCGGCACGGTGCTCAAGCTGCTCGACCAGGTCGCCTACGCCTGCGCGAGCCGCTACGCCGGCAGCTACGTCGTGACGCTGTCGGTCGACCAGGTGATCTTTCGCGAGCCCATCCACGTCGGCGAGCTCGTGACCTTCCTTGCGAGCGTCAATTACACCGGCACGACCTCGATGGAGATCGGCATCAAGGTGATGGCCGAGAACATCCGGACGCAGACGATGCGGCACGCGAACAGCTGCTTCTTCACGATGGTCGCGATGGACGATGCGCGCAAGGCCGTGGCCGTGCCGCCGCTGGTGCCGCAGACCGCCCCGCAGCAGCGCCGTTTCGCCGCGGCCCGCATGCGGCGCGAGCTGCGCCAGGAAGTGGCGCAGCGCATGAAGGGGCTGCGCTCGGCCGGGTAGACCCCGGTTCGTCGTCGCGCGCGAAGATTTTTTCGTCGCGCTGCATCCACCGGCCGAAGGCGCGCGTAAGCGCCTGGTAGACGCGTGTTTCTCCCGCGTCCACCCAACGCCAGGAAAGGATGACGACATGACACGAGCATTCCATGCGCGGCTGCTGCCGCTTTGCGCTGCCATCGCTGCGCTCGTCGCGGGCTCGCCCGCCCACGCCTCGAGCCACCGCGAGGCGCCGTCGATCACGGCGACGCCGAAGGTCGACGCGACCGACTTCTACCTGTTCAACAGCTACGAGAGCGGCCGCAGCGGCTATGTGACGCTGATCGCCGACTACGTGCCGCTGCAGGATGCGTACGGCGGGCCGAACTACTTCAAGCTCGACCCGCACGCGCTGTACGAGATTCACATCGACAACAACGGCGACGCAAAAGAGGACATCACCTTCCAGTTCCGCTTCAAGAACACGTCAAAAGGCCAGACCCTCTCGATCGGCGGCACCGACGTCGCAATCCCGCTGACGCAGTTCGGCAGCGTCGGCGACACGACCGGCGCCAACCTGAACGTGACCGAGAGCTACACCGTCGACGTGGTGCGCGGCGATCGGCGCGGTGGCTCGCGCGCAGCGGTCACCAACGCGAACGGCGGCAGCGCCACCTTCGCGAAGCCCTCGGACAACATCGGCTCGAAGACCATCCCGAACTACGCGGCGTACGCGGCGCAGTTCATCCACAGCATCAACATCCCGGGCTGCGCGACGCCGGGCAAGGTCTTCGTCGGACAGCGCAAGGACCCGTTCGCGGTCAACCTCGGCGTGATCTTCGACCTGGTCAACGTGCCGAGCGCGGCGTTCCTGCTCGATCCGGCGAACAAGGACGCCGGCGACGACAAGCTCGACGACAAGAACGTCACGACGCTGGCGCTCGAGGTGCCGGCGAGCTGCCTGCTGGCCTCGCCGAACGAACCCGTGATCGGCGGTTGGACCACCGCGAGCCTGCGCCAGGGCAGCCTCCTGAGCGGTGCGCCGAAGAACGGCTACCAGACCGCCTCGATCAGCGGCGGTGCGTGGACGCAGGTTTCGCGACTGGGCATGCCGCTGGTCAACGAAGTCGTGATCGGCCTGAACGACAAGGACCGCTTCAACGCATCCAAGCCCAAGGACGATGCGCAGTTCGCCACCTACGTGACGAACCCGACGCTGCCCAAGCTGCTCGAGATCGCACTCGCGGCGCCGAACATCTCGCCGACGAACTATCCGCGCACCGATCTCGTGACGACCTTCCTGACCGGCATCAAGGGCGTGAACCAGCCGACCTCGGTCACGCCGTCGGAGATGCTGCGACTGAATACCGCGATCCCCGCGACGCCGTATGCGCAGCAGAACCGGCTCGGCCTGCTCGGCGGGCTGCTCGGGCCGGCGCCGCAGGATCTCGCCGGCTATCCGAATGGCCGGCGGCCGAACGACGACGTCGTCGACATCTCGCTGGTCGCGGTGATGGGCGGGCTGTGCGTGGCCAACGGCGACCACGACGCTTTCAAGTTGGGCGCGGCGTGCAAGCCCTCGGCCGTGCCGCTGGGCACTGCGGTCTACGGGCTGCACGACGGTGTCGACCAGGCCGGGCCGAAAGTTCGCGCCGCAGGCCCGCTGTTGCCCGCATTCCCGTATCTCGGCACGCCGCTGCCGGGTGCGCAATGAGGAGGACCGTGCCATGAGACGCGAATCGAAGTTCATGACGTTGCTCGGGCCCGCCCTCGTCGCGACCGGTGCGGCGGTGTTGCTCGTCGCTTGCGGCGGTGGCGGCGGCGACGGCAATGACGATGGTGGAGGTGGTGGAGGCGGCAACGGCAATCCGCCGCCGGTCACCGCGCAAGTGCCGGCGAGTGCGAGTGCGTCGGTCGATGGCTTCGTCGGTTACCTGAAGGCGCTGGTCGTCGCGGCGGCCGACCTGCTGGAGCCGGTCGACGTCTCGGCGGTCACGCCGCCGGCGTCGGACGCCGCCGAGCCGGCGGCAGTGGACTGACGCCGGGGCCGGCATGCGCAGCACGGCTATCCACCGACTCGCTTTCGGCGCGATCCTGGGCGCGTTCATCGCAATGGCGTGCCAGGCGACGCCGATCACGCCGTTGCGCGACGACGAAGTGATAGACGTGCTGCCCCGCACCGCCGCGGCAGCAGCCGGTGCGCGCGGCGACGAGCGGCGTGCTCGCCAGCAACACGCGCTGAACCCGCGCGACGCGGGCCTCGCGCTCGGCATCGCGAAGCGTGAGCTCGCGCGGGCTCACGAGCTGGGCGATCCGCGCTACGCCGGCAGGGCGCTCGCGGCGATCGGCGCTTGGAACGACGACGATGCAAACGCACCGGGTGAAGTCCTGCTGATGCGCGCGACCGTGCAGCAATACCTGCACGAGTTCGACGCCGCAGCCGCCACGCTGCAGCGCCTGCTCTCGCGGCGCGATGTGCAGAACCAGCCGCAGGCGTGGCTGACGCTGGCGACCGTGCGCCGCGTGCAGGGCCGCTATGCGGATTCCGATTCGGCGTGCCGTCGGGTCGCCGCTGCCGGCGCGGCGCTGCACGGCGCCGCGTGCCTGGCGGAGAACGCCGCGTTGCGCGGCGAATCCGAACGCGCCCGGGCCATGCTGAACGGCCTGCTCGCGACGCCGCGGCTGGAGAACGGCACGCGCGCCTGGCTGTTGACGACGCTGGCCGAGCTCGAGCAGCGCGCCGGCCGCGACGACGCATCGGATGCGGCCTATCGCGCCGCGCTGCAAGCCGAGCCGCGTGACGACTACGCGCGGCTCGCGTACGCCGATTTCCTGATCGACCAGAAGCGGCCGGCGCAGGCGTTGGCGGTGCTGAAGCCGCAAGTGCGCAGCGATGCCGTGCTGTTGCGCCTGGCGATGGCCGGTCAGCAGGCCGGCACGGCGCAGGCCGCCGCCGATGCGGCCGAGATGCGCGAGCGGATCGCAGTCGCGAACGAGCGGCCCGATGCGAAGCGCTTTCACGGCCGCGAGCAGGCGATGTTCGCGCTGTGGGTGGAACGCGATCCCGCACGCGCGCTCGCGCTGGCGCGCGGCAACGTCGCGCAGCAACGCGAACCGCTGGACCTGCTCGTCTACGCGCAGGCCGCGCGGCAGAGCGGGCAGGGCAGTGCGCGCCGCGAGGCGCAACGTCTGGCCGACGAGGTCGGTCTGCGCGACGCGCGTGTCCAGGCATTGCTTTGAGTTGCCGAGCCGAGGTGCGAATGATGGTCATCCGAGTCCTGTTTCTCGCCGTCGCGCTGCTCGTATCGACCGCCGCGCAGGCCCACAAGGCGAGCGATGCCTACCTGCAGCTCGAGGTGGGCGAGCACCGCCTCGCGCTGCGCTGGGACATCGCGCTGCGCGACCTCGATGCCGCGATCACGCTCGATGCCGACGACGACGGCCGGATCACCTGGGGCGAGGTGCGCACCGCATGGCCACGCATCGAGGCCTATGCGCTGCCGCGCCTGCAAGTCGTTGGTTGCCCGCTGCACCTCGTCGGCCACGGCCTCGAGCGGCGCGGCGACGGTGCCTATGCGGTGTTGCAGCTCGAATCGGCCTGCGTGCTGAAGACGCTGCCGGCGTTGCGCTATTCGCTGCTGCGCGATGTCGATCCCACGCATCGCGGCATCGCGAAGCTCCAGTTCGCGGACGGGCGACCTCCGGTGCTGCGGCTGCTCGAGCCGATGGAGCTGGAGCTGCCGTCGCCATCTTCGCTGCCAGCGGCGGCGCCTTTGCCTGATCCGCAAGCCGCGGTCGCGGCGCCTGCGGCCGCGAGCCGATTCGAGTTCCTGCGCGACGGCGTGCGCCACATCCTGACCGGCTACGACCACGTGCTGTTCCTGCTGTGCCTGCTGCTGCCGTCGGTGATGCGGCGCACCGGCGGTCCGGGCCAGGCGACGCACTGGGAGCCGGTCGAGCACTTGTCGCAGGCGGTGCTGCCGGTCATCGGCATCGTCTCGGCGTTCACGATCGCCCACTCGATCACGCTGGGCGTCGCGGCGGCACAGTGGATCGCGCTGCCGGCCGCGTTCATCGAGCCGGCAATCGCGGCGACGATCGTGCTCGCCGCGCTCGACAACTTGTGGCCGATCTTTCCGGTACGGCGCGTCGCCGTGGCCTTCTGCTTCGGGTTGATTCACGGCTTCGGTTTCGCCGGCGTGCTGGCAGAACTGAACCTGCCCAGCGTGCGGTTCGCGCTTGCGCTGCTCGAATTCAACGTCGGGCTCGAGCTCGGGCAGCTGGCGATCGTGGTCGTCACGGTCACGCTGTTGTTCCTCCTGAGGCACCGGGCGCGCTACCGCGCGCTGGTCGTCCGCGGCGGATCGCTCGCGGCAATCGCAATCGGCGCCCTGTGGTGGGTCGAGCGCACGGCGAACATTGCGTGGCTGCCCGTGTAGAATTCGCCCCTCGAACCCACACACAAGACTACCCACAACTACTCACAAGAGCGAGAAAGGCATGCAGGTTATGACACCGCGAACTCCCCCCTTCGGCACGAAGGCTGGGTCGTCCGCGCGCGTGGCCCACGCCTGATTGTTCAGACCTCTTGTTCGTTCGATCCCCAAAGGCGCGGCTGGTCCCGCGCCTTTTTGTTTTCCGAAAGAAATTCCATGATCTCGATTCAATTGCCTGACGGCTCGAAACGTGAGTACCCCGGCCCGGTGACGGTGGCCGACGTGGCCGCGTCCATCGGCACCGGGCTCGCGAAGGCCGCGATCGCGGGGCGCTTGGGGCATGGTGCCGAGACGCGCGTGGTCGACACGAGCTATCGCATCGAGCAGGACACGCCGCTTGCGATCGTCACCGACAAGGAGGCCGACGGGCTCGAGGTCATTCGCCATTCGACGGCACACCTGCTTGCCTACGCGGTCAAGGAGCTGTTCCCCGACGCGCAGGTCACGATCGGCCCGGTCATCGAGAACGGCTTCTACTACGACTTCTCGTACAAGCGTCCGTTCACGCCGGAGGACCTCGCGGCGATCGAGGCGAAGATGGTCGAGCTTGCCAGGAAGGACGAGAAGGTCGAGCGCCGCGTGCTGCCGCGCGACGAGGCCGTGGCCTACTTCAAGAGCCTGGGCGAGCACTACAAGGCCGAGATCATTGCCAGCATCCCGGCCAACGAAGACGTCTCGCTGTACCGCGAAGGCAAGTTCGAGGACCTGTGCCGCGGCCCGCACGTGCCGAGCACCGGCAAGCTCAAGCACTTCAAGCTGATGAAGGTGGCCGGTGCGTACTGGCGCGGCAACCACGAGAACGAGATGCTGCAACGCATCTACGGCACGGCCTGGGCGACGAAGGACGAGCTGCAGCAGTACCTGCACATGCTCGAGGAAGCCGAGAAGCGCGATCACCGCAAGCTCGGCCGCGAGCTCGATCTGTTCCACATCGACGAGTACGCGCCGGGCCTCGTGTTCTGGCACCCGAAGGGCTGGGCGCTGTGGCAATCCGTCGAGCAGTACATGCGGCAGGTGTACCGAGACTGCGGATACCTCGAGGTCAAGGGCCCGCAGATTCTCGACAAGGGACTGTGGGAGAAGACGGGCCACTGGCAGAACTACCGCGAGAACATGTTCACGACCGAGTCGGAGAAGCGCGAGTACGCGCTCAAGCCGATGAACTGCCCGGGCCACGTGCTGATCTTCAAGTCGCACATGCGCAGCTACCGCGACCTGCCGATCCGTTACGGCGAGTTCGGCCAGTGCCACCGCAACGAGCCCAGCGGCTCGATGCACGGCATCATGCGGGTGCGCGGCTTCACGCAGGACGACGGCCACATCTTCTGCACCGAGGACATGATCCTCGACGAATGCGTCGCCTACACGGCGCAGCTGCAGCAGGTCTACCGCGACTTCGGCTTCAACGAGATCATCTACAAGGTCGCGACGAGGCCGCCGCACCGCATCGGCTCCGACGAGCTGTGGGACAAGGCCGAGCACGCGCTGATGGAGTCGCTGCGGCGCTCGGGCTGCGACTTCACGGTCAGCCCGGGCGACGGCGCGTTCTACGGCCCGAAGATCGAGTACACGCTGAAGGACGCGCTGGGCCGGCAGTGGCAGTGCGGCACGATGCAGGTCGACTTCAACATGGCCGAGCGGCTCGGCGCCGAGTACGTGACCGAGGCGAGCGGGCGCGCGCATCCGGTGATGCTGCACCGGGCGATCGTCGGCAGTTTCGAGCGTTTCATCGGCATGCTGGTCGAGCATCACGCCGGCGCGCTGCCGGCGTGGCTGGCGCCGCTGCAGGTCAGCGTCCTGAATATCACCGACGGCCAAGCGGATTACGCCCGGGAAGTAGCCAAAACGCTGCAAAAACAAGGACTTAGAGTTGCGTCTGATTTGCGCAACGAAAAGATTACGTATAAAATCCGAGAGCATTCCTTGCAAAAGGTCCCGTACCTCCTGGTCGTTGGCGACAAGGAGAAGGCAAATGGGGCCGTTGCGGTGCGCGCCCGGGGCAACCAGGACCTCGGTGTGATGCCACTGGCCGACTTCGCACAGAAGCTCGCCGCTGACATTGCCCAAAGAGTCTGAAAAACATGCTTCGCCGGTTGGGACGGCAAGCATCTGGTCTGTGGGGGCGCGCGTGAGACTTGTTTTTGGGTTCCGTGCCTTGGAGTCCGCTGAAGGAATTTGATATCGCTACTTTTGCTGACCGCCGTACTCCGAACGCAGAGCGCAAACACCGCCTGAACCGGGAGATCATGGC